>Ga0194060_10000009_pt1 | contig 129372 bp, 101 predicted proteins | sample SepL225m_MetaG_FD_163427 | JGI IMG/M metagenome (GOLD analysis project Ga0194060, IMG submission 163427) | Anoxic zone freshwater microbial communities from boreal shield lake in IISD Experimental Lakes Area, Ontario, Canada - Sep2016-L222-5m | ecosystem: Environmental > Aquatic > Freshwater... | reverse complement strand
GCTTGGTGGATGCGGCGGAAACGGCGACCGGCGGCCACGGAATAGCGTCCTGAACGCGGGGGTACGACTCGAGGCACCATGGGTGCAAGGGATGCGGCGGCCGGCCGGCAGAGTAGAACGTCCTGAACCTGGGGGTACGGACCTGGTCAGGATTGGGGAGAGAGCAAGATGATGAGCCGTCGCGTCAGTGTCGTCGGCCTCTGGTGCGTGATTGGGGGCATCTACCTCACCGCCCCCTCGATCCAGGTCCCCCCGCAGTCTTCGGGCGCACAGTCCGGCGTGTTCAAGTCGAGCGCGAAAGTCGTCCCGGTCTATGCCACGGTGACCGACGCGCAGGACCGCCTGATTCCGGATCTCACGAAAGACGACTTCGAGATTCTCGACAACAACGTGCGGCAGGACATCTCGGTGTTCGAGAACCAGTCGCAGCCGATCACCTCGGTCGTCATGCTGGACACGAGCGGGAGCATGACCAATTCGCTCAAGCTGGTGAAGGCCGGCGCCGAACAGTTTCTGGAACGCCTGCTCCCGCAGGACAAAGCCCAGGTGGGCGCGTTCAACGACAAGATCCAGTTCAGCGGCACGTTTACCTCGGATCGCGACGATCTGGTGGCGGCCCTCAAGGACATTGATTTCGGCTATCCCACGCGGCTCTACGACGCCATCGATCAATCAGTCGATCGGCTGACCGACATCGAGGGACGCCGCGTCATCGTGCTGCTCACCGACGGCGACGACACCAGCAGCAAGAAGGGCCAGGGCGAAGTCCTGGATCGGGCGCGGCAGGAAGAAGTGATGATCTACGGGATCGGCCTGGAGTCGATCTACTTCAACGGACAACGCCAGGTGCACACCAGCCCGGACCGAGTGTTGAAAAAGATGGCCGAGGAAACCGGCGGCGGGTACTACCGGCTGGCCGCGACGCCGGAACTCAACAGTGTCTTCACCCGGATCGCGCTCGAACTGCACAGCCAGTACGTGCTGGGCTTTTCACCCGCCGTGTTCGACGGCAAGGTCCACAAACTCACCGTCAGCGTGAAGCGCCCGGGGATGAAGGCCCGCGCACGAAAGTCGTACGTCGCCACCTCCGAGGCTCCGCCGGTGCGGCGGCGCTAGCGCCGGACGGACTCCTGGTGCGGATTGTCGATCACCAGGTCTGGCCGCGCGCGCCGGAACGTCTCGGCCACGTGGCAATCCCAGCAGATGGCGGTGTGGGTTGCCAGCACATCTGGCAGCGTTTCCGGACGGATGTCGCGCCACTCAAGCGTGCGTCCCGAGGGCGTCATCACCGCCGGCTTGTGCTCGGTCCACTCAATCGCCCCGAGCGCGGTCCCGCAGAGTGCGCACGCCTTGTCGGCGTACCAGCGCGTCACATGGGTCCTGACCAGGCAGTCGGTGGGCGCGGCTTCGATCTGCGCGAGGCACTCCCGGCCGCATCCCGCTCGCTCCGGCCAGCGCGTGCAGCTTTCGAGCCACAGCCCGCGGCCGCCCACGGCCGCATGCGCCGCGACCCGCCCGGCATCGACTCGCACGGCGACGGTTTCGTTGTTCTCCGGACACGCGACCAGGCGGTCGCCGCGCAGTTCGAAGTAGTGGCGAACCGGCGCGCGCAGCAACAGGTAGGCGATCACGGACATGCCGAGGGCGATGACGACATACGCGAAGGCAGTCACGGGGCACCCTCCTTCCACTGCCGGCCCGCCAGCGCGGGCACGACGTGCTGCCTCCATCCTATCGCACCGGCAGCATTTGGTATGATCGCAGCATGACAGACGAGGGGCTCTCCGAACAGGACTTCCACATGAAGGCCGATCAGGCCCTGGAGGCCGCCGATCACGCACTGCTGGAGTTGGCCGACTCCGAAGGCTTCGACGTGGAGATTCAGGGCGGCGTGCTGAACGTGCTATTCGACCATCCCACGCCCGCCCGATTCGTCGTCAGCCCCAACGCGCCGGTTCGCCAGATCTGGGTCTCGGCACTGGTTCGCAGCTTCAAGCTGTCGTGGTCACATCGGTTGGGCGGCTTCGCGCTCGACGACGAAACGCTTCCCGCGCTTCTGCTTCGCCTCACACAGCAGCACCTCAAATCGTGACGGCGAGGAGCAAGCGGTTCCTTCGCGGCCCCGATCACGGGCAGCCGCACGGCCGTTTCTGAGCGCGAGGGGCACGGTGTCCTTCGCGGCCTCGCTCACACTCGGCAACCTTGCTCGCTCCGCATCGCCCGGGCCCATGGCCCGTCACGGCATGCCTACAGCCGAAATCCTTCTCCGAGCGGGTCGTGGGCGTCGACCAGAAACGTGTGTTCGCCGGTGATCCAGGCCGACCCTTCGAGTTCGGGCACGATCGCGTCGTAGTCGCCGACGCGCGTTCGCGACGCGACGCGGCCGGAGAACACGGTCCCGACGATGCTCTCGTGACGGAAGGGCCGATCGGGGGCCAGCAAGCCCATCGCGTCAACCACCGCCATCACGGCGCACGTGCCGGTTCCGCACGGCGACCGGTCCACCTGCGCGTCGGCAAACACGGTGACGTTCTTCAAGTCGGCGTCCGCGCGGTCGGGCGGGCCGGTGAAGATCGTGCCGTAGATGCCCGTGAGGCCGCGGTCGTCGGGATGCTCGACGGTGACAGCGGCTTCCACGGCGCGCTTGATCTGCATGCCCACGCGCCGCAGATCGGCCAGCCGCGCCGGCAACACGGGGATGCCGGCGGACTCGGCATCGACAATCGCGTAGAACGCGCCGCCGAAGGCCACGTCGACGCGCATGGTTCGTCCCCCGACATCGACGGCAAGCCCTGGATGGAGGACAAACGACGGCACGTTCAGAAAGCTGACGCTGCCCACGCGCGGATCGGACCGCCGAGCGGAGGCCGGTTCGCGGCTCGCCGCCAGATGCGTTGTCGCGCGCACGAGTCCGGCCGGCGCGTCGAACACGATCTGCCCGGGCCGGCGGGGATGCAGCAATCCGCGCTCGATCGCCATGGTCGCGACGGCGATGATGCCGTGGCCACACATCGTGCTGTAGCCGTCGTTGTGCATGAACAGCACGCCGCTGTCGGCTTCGGGCGAGACCGGTTCGGTGAGCACGGCGCCGTACATATCGAGGTGCCCGCGCGGCTCCTGCATGAGGCTTCGCCGGATTCGATCGGCGTGCGCCTTCACCCACGCGCGCTTCTCCAGCATCGTTCGGCCTTTGGGCGCCGGGAAACCTTCCACAATCAGCCTGAGCGGCTCGCCGGCCGCGTGTGCGTCAATCGTCTTGTAGCAGCGCATCGGGTGGCGTCCTCGATTCGGGTCAATCCGCGCGAGTATACTCCGGCCCTCCGGGCAGATAAGCAACCACCGCCAGGGACCGCCGTTGGGGTCCGCGTCCGGGCCGACACCCCGCGACAGCAACGCGTCACATCGGGCGATGGCGGCCAGGTTTGCCGGAACAATTGTGCCCCCGCGCCGTCAGTTAAAGATGAAGGCAGCCGGATCCTGTTGCAGAATGGAACCAGGCTTGGCCAAGAGCGAGCGCGGCAGGAAAGCAGTTGATGGCGAAAAAGGCGTCGTGGGGACTCATCATTTTCGGGATCGCGGCCGTCGCCGTGATCGTCGGAGTGGGGCTTGTCGCCATCGCGGGCTACGTCATCTATCAACAGTTCGCCATCCAGTCGACCAACACGTCGGCCTCATCGGCCGAGGACGAGTTCGCCCAGGTGGCGGCGCGCTTTGCGAACCAGCAGCCATTGCTCGACATCAAGGACGGCGAGCCGGTGGTCAACACCGGGCGGCGGCAAGCCGACCGCGTGGCCACACCGATCGACGCGCTGCACATCATGGTGTGGCAATCCGACGAGCGGAAGCTCGTCAAACTCAACATCCCGTTCTGGCTGCTCAGGTTGACCAAAGGCCGTCCCATCAAGCTGTCGGGTCGCCCGGGCGCCGAGGACGCGGATCCGGTCCGCCTCAACATCTCGGCCGAAGACCTCGAGCGTTATGGACCAGGGCTCGTGATTAACCACAAGGACACCAGCGGCGATCGCGTTCTGGTCTGGGCGAAGTAGGCGGCGCCGCGCTGTCCTATCAATAGACTGCCGCCCGGTTCGTGTTTCTGGCTGCCTGTCGATGGCCCCGCGCGGATCTTTCGCGCGACTCAGCGCGTCCCAAAGGCAGGTGTCCATCTGGCTCCGCTCTCGGTCGGTCCCGACGGCGAAAATGCTACGCTGAGTGCGCATGCTGTTTACGCGAACGATAGTGGCGATGCTGGCGCTCGTCTGTGGCGTTTCCCCAACGCTGGCGCAGCAGCAGGGATCAATTTCTGGGATCGTGCGCGATGCCTATTCCATGCGCCCGATCATCGACGCCGTTGTCGAATCGAAAAGCGGGCGCGCGGCGACGGACAAGGATGGCCGATTTCACCTGGCGCTGCCGCGAGGCGCCGCGCGTCTCACGATCGCGGCCGACGGCTATCTCACCGAACAGGTCGACGTGACGGTTGACGCGCAGCCCGTCTCGGTCGAAGTCCTGTTGCTCGCCCGTGCGCAATTCAAAGAAGAGGTGGTCGTCGCCGGCAAGACCAGAGATCCCGGAGCAGCGACGTCCACCGAAGTGAGCCCGCTCGAAGTGCGAAGCGTGGCGGGCGCCGCCGAAAATGTCTTTCGTGTCCTCCAGACCCTTCCCGGCGTCAACGCAACCGCCGACTTCGGCAGCCGGCTCTCGGTTCGCGGCGGCGGGCCGGATCAAAATCTCACGATCATGGACGGCGTCGAGATCCACAACCCCTACCGATTGTTCGGCCTGACGAGCGCCTTCAACCCGGAAACGGTCCAGGCGTTCGAACTCACCTCTGGCGGATTCAGCCCGAAGTACGGCGATCGGCTGTCCTCGTTGCTCGTGATCGAAAATCGGCAGGGCACGCAGAAGCAGAAACTGGCCGGGTCGGCTTCGCTCAGCCTGACCGACGCGAACGTGATTGTCGAGGGCGCCCTGCCCGGGGACATGAAGGGCTCGTGGCTCGTGTCGGGGCGGCGGACCTACTACGACCTGATTGCCAACCGCATTACGGGAACCTCGCTCCCGTCGTTCGCCGACGTGCAGGCGAAGGGTGTGTGGGAAGCACGTCCAGGCCGGCGCGTGTCGCTGTTCGTGCTGCGCAGCCGCGAGTCCACCGACGCCAACTTCACCGACTCCGCCAAGAATAACCGCCTCGGCCTCACCAACGCCGGACGCAACGATCTGGTGACGCTCTCGTTTTCGACCACGCTGGGCGCGCGCACGACATCGAGGACCATTCTGTCGTGGTACCAGTATTCCGATGATCTCGGCGCCAGCGGAAACCTGCGCAACGACGCCGCGCGATCCAACGCGCCAGGCGATGCGGCATTTGCCCGATCGACGCTGGCGTTCACGCGGCGCATCAGCGTACGCGACGCGTCGTTCAGGCAGGAGTTCGGAGTGACGGTGTCTCCCGCACACCTGTTGGAAGCCGGGATGGAGGTGCACGCGCTGGCCACGGCATGGGGCTGGAACATCAGCGGCGATCGGAACACCAGTCAAGCGAACGGGTCCAGCGCAGAGGGCGGGACGAGCCTGCCGGCCGTGCTCGATTCGACGGCTCTTGCAAACCGAGCCGGCGTCTGGTTGCTGGATCGCTACCGTCCGTTCTCGCGCGTGACGCTCGAGCCGGGACTCAGAGTCGATTGGAGCGGTCTGGCCCGCCAGAGCGTGGTGTCTCCTCGATTCGCGCTGAGCGTGGATCTAGGCGGTGGCTACCGCATTCGCGGATCGGCCGGGCGTTTCGCGCAAAGCCCGGGCTACGAAAAACTGGTGCAGTCGGATTACTTCGTCGATCTCACTGGGGCTGCTGCCCACGGCATCACGAGTGAACGGTCGGTCCACGTGCTCGGGGCGATCGAGCACGCGTTCGCGCCGGGGCTCCTCGCCAGGGTAGAGGGCTACTACAAATCGTTCGACCGCCTGATCGTCGGCCGCCTCGAGACGCCGGCAGAAACGGCGGCGCGCGTGGCCCTCTACGCGTTTCCGGGGGACGTGGCAGCCAGCGTACCCGCGGCTCCCCAGATCACCAGCGTGCCAAGTAACGGCGCGACGGGTCGCGCGTACGGCGTCGACGTGTTCGTGTCGCATCAACCGACAGATGCGACCGAACGGCTGGCCGGATGGGCTTCCTATACGTTTGGCAAAGCCGACATCGACAGTTACGGCCGCCGGTACGCCTTCGACTACGATCGCCGTCACGCGATCAGCCTGGTGGGCACGTATCGCCTGATGCGGGGCCTGGAGTTGGCCGCCACGTTCCGAATCGCGTCGGGCTTCCCTTACACACCGGTGATTGGATTGCGGGTGGCAGCGTCGGCGCAGGCGGACGCGAATGGCGTGGCGACGCGGTACGTGCCGCAAGTGGATGCCAATGGGCTCTACGTCTGGACCACCGACCTGGGCGGCGTGTCGAACCTGAATACCGGACGGCTCCCGGTGTTCGCGCGGCTGGACCTGCGTGCGACGTTCAGACCGCGGTGGTCGGGTAGCCGTTGGCAGATCTATGTCGAAATCATCAATGCGTTGAATCGATCCAACGCGGGCGGATTCGACCCGGTGCTTCAATACAACCCGAACGGCAACCGTCCGCTGCTCACCTACACGGCCTCTGGCGGCCTTCCACTGATTCCCTCGGTCGGCGTGCGGTATCGGTTTTAGGATCAGTCGAAAGCCGCCAATGATTCGCGCTCGCCCCTCGACGGTCGCGGCCCATCCCGGGTTCAGTCGCCGATGACGTGGTACCAGACCGCCGCAAGCGTCGCCGAACTGACGATCACCCACAGTGTCACGCCCTGCACCATCGGCCGCAGACCCACCTTCTTCAGCGTTTCTCGGCTCACGCCGGCTCCGATCAGAAACAGCGTGACGACGAGCAGGCGGCGCGCCACCCACGCTACACCGTCGAATGCGCCCACGTACTCCGGCAGCAGCGACCGAAGGCCGGCGGCACCGATGAAGCCGATGATGAACAGCGGGACCTTGACGCGCTGGTCGGACTTTCTCACCAGCGCATAACCCAGCACGCAGGGCATGATCCAGAGCGCGCGCGTCAGTTTGACCGTGGTCGCGGTGGCCAGCGCGACGGGTCCGAAACTCGACGCGGCTCCGACGACGCTGCTCGTGTCGTGAATCGCGAGGGCCGACCACAGGCCGAATGCGCCCGGGCTCAGGGCACACAGATGGCCGATGAACGGAAACACAATCAGCGCGACTGAATTCAGCGTGAACACCGTCACCAGCGACACGGCCACTTCTTCGCTCTGTGCCTTGATGACGGGCGCCATGGCGGCGATGGCGCTCCCGCCGCAGATCGCGGTGCCGAACGAAATCAACTGCGAGGTGCGCGACTCGACGCGAAGCCACTTCCCGAGTACCGCGCCCATCAAGAGCGTGAGGGTGATGCCGACCATCGTGTAGACGATCGAGTGCTGCCCTTCGCGGATCACGTGGCCGATGCCGACGCCGCATCCAAGCCCCACCACGGAGGTCTGCAGCAGTCGTCTGGCCCAACTGCCGGTGGTGCGGGCGAACGGGATGCCGACGCCGAGGCTGAACGCCATCCCGCACACCAGCGCCACGGCCGCATCGACGCGCGGCCACGCGCACAACACCGCGAGGGAGATAAAGCAAATTTTCATCATGGGCAACGACACGATTGTGCGGTCGATTTTCGCTTCTTGATCCGGACTCGCTCGGCGTGCGCGACCAATCGCGCCCCGAGGTGGTCTCCGTCATGGCCGCCGTCTACCTTCGGGCATCTACCTTCGATTGTCTCGCTTCTGCGTGCCGCCCACTGATTACTTGCCTCCCCGCCCCGTCGGGCCGACAATGGCGCATGGGCATCCCGTGTATCGACGAACAGACCCTTCGCGCCTGCGTCTCTCCGGCCGACGCGATCGACGCGGTTCGCGCGGCCTTTCGCGCCGATGGCGACGGCCGCACCAGCGTGCCGGCGGTGATCAATCTCCCAATCCCCGGCACTCAGGGCGAGTTCCACGTCAAGACGGCCTGGGTGGAGGGTGTGCCGGTGATCGCGGTGAAAGTGGCATCAGGATTCTACGCCAATCCGGCCCGCGGGTTACCAACAGGTTCTGGCTTGATGGCGCTGTTCGACGCGGCGACCGGCATGCCGGTGGCGCTGCTCTTCGACAACGGGTTCCTGACCGACATCCGCACGGGGGCCGCAGGCGCGGTCGCGGCCGACATGCTGGCGCGGCGGGAGATCACCACGGTCGGCGTCATCGGCTCCGGCGTGCAGGCCCGCTTTCAGGTGCGCTGCCTGAAGGAGGTCAGGGCGTTCCGGCGCCTCCTCGCGTGGAGCCCCGACGGCAGGGGCCTGGAGAGCTATTGCGCCGAGATGCGCGCGGCACTGGGCATCACGGCCGTGGTCGCCGCCGGTCCCGAAGAGGTGTGCCGCGAGGCCGATGTCGTGATCACCGCCACGCCTTCGCGCGAGCCCATCGTCCGCCAGGCCTGGCTGCGGCCGGGCATGCACGTGACCGCGCTTGGATCGGATACCCCTGGCAAGCAGGAACTTGAGGCCGGCTGTCTGAGGCGTGCCGATCTCGTGGTGGTCGATCGGCTGTCGCAGTGCGCGCGCTTCGGCGAACTGTCGCATGCGCTGCGCCTGGGACTGATGCGGGAGTCGGATGTGTGGGCGCAGTTGGGCGACATTGTCGCAGGCAAGAAGGCGGGCCGGACGCGCGACGATCAGATCACGATCTGCGACCTGACCGGCGTGGGATTCCAGGACACCGCGATCGCGGCCCTGGCCTGGGCGCGCGTGCAATCGAACGGCCTCGCGTCTGCCGCGTGGCCTGTGCCGATGGAACATGCATGACGAGTGGTCCCGTTACGGGGGTTCGAACCCCGGTCCCGTGGCTGAGAACCACGGGTGGTAGAGCCATCCACGTCGTTTCCAACGTTCATCAGGGGGACGCCGGTGCACAGGTCTAAAAAGAAGGGATCAGCTTTTCATCCGGAACTTCGTGGTGGCCGCCTCATTCCCCGACTGTCGTTTGGGCCGCGAACCACTGTCTGGGCCCGTGCCGTGGGCAGGCGTCTCAAGACACCGGCCTTGGCCAACGGCGTCGTTGTCGAGGACAGGACTGCCTCCGACGTGCATGTGCGCATCTACCGCCCTGCTGGTCTCTCGGGCTTTGTGCCAGCCTTGTTCTGGATTCATGGCGGGGGTTTCATCGCCGGCCGGGTTGAGCAGGACGAACGGAGCAGCGCCGAGTTCGCCCACGAACTGGGCATCGTCGTAGTCGCGGTTCGGTACCGCCTGGCGCCGGAACATCCCTTCCCCGCACCGCTCGATGACTGCTACTTGGCGCTGAAGTGGGTCTTCCAGGATGCTGGTGCGCTGGGCATCGATCCCTCCCGCATCGCCATCGGCGGTGCAAGCGCAGGAGGGGGATTGGCCGCAGGATTGGCCTTGATGGCTCATGACCGGGGCGAGGTGACGCCGGTCTTCCAACTGCTCGTCTACCCCATGCTCGACGACCGAACAACCACGCGCACCGACCTCGATCCGGCGAACGTGCGGGTATGGACGGTCAGCAGCAACCGGTACGGGTGGACTTCGTACCTGGGGCAGATCTCAGGCGGCGCGGGTGTGTCGCCATACGCCGCGCCCGCACGTCGAGCGTCACTCTCGGGACTGCCTCCAGCCTGGGTGGGGGTGGGCACGCTGGACCTGTTCCATGACGAGGGTGTCAGCTATGCCAATCGCCTTGCTGAGGCTGGCGTCGCGTGCGAACTCCTCGTCGTTCCGGGGGCGTACCATGTTTTTGACTGGTTCAGCCCGCAGGCTAACGTGGTGAAGGAGTTTCGCGCCAGCCAGGTTGCTGCCCTGCGCCGGGCCCTGTCGACCCCTGGCGATGTTCTATCCTCTGGGGCCACCAACGCCCAGCCTGCTCCTCGATCTGTTCTCTCCCTGGACGCTGGAGTGCGGACAGCCGGAACCCGAACTCGCCTTGGCTCGAGGCCGATTTGACATGACAGACAGGGATCGGGAGACGATCCTTCTGGCGAGCGCTCGACGCCGCGAATGGGATGCGCGAAGATCACCAAGAGAACATCCGCATGGCAACCAACCCGTCCAACGGACCTCGCGTCGTGGTTATCGGCGCCGGCATGTCCGGCCTGTTGATGGGCATCAAGCTCCTCGAGGCCGGGATTTCGAACTTCGTCATCTACGAGAAGGCCCTCAAGGTCGGCGGGACCTGGCGGGAGAACACGTATCCCAACGTGGCATGCGACATTTTTTCCCCGGCGTACTCGTACAGCTTCGAGACCAACGCGGAATGGAATTTTCGCTTCGGGCGCGGGGAGGAGATCCAGCGCTATTTCGAAGGCGTGTCGCGCAAGTACGGCTTGGACGACTACATCACCTTCGGCGCCGACATCAGCCAGGCGCGGTGGGACGGCGCCTGCTGGCGGATCGAACTCGCCGACGGCCGCACCGATGCGGCCGAGGTTCTCGTGTCCGCAGTGGGCGGATTGCACTTCCCGCGCGTGCCCGACATCCCCGGGCTCGACACGTTTGCCGGACCGAGTTTCCACACGGCACGCTGGGACCACACGGTCAACATCCGAGACAAGCGCGTCGGGGTGATCGGCACGGGCTCGACGGCGGCGCAGGTCGTCCCCGGCATCGTCGACAAGGTCAGCGAACTCTTCCTGTTCCAACGCACGGCGCAGTGGATCCTCCCGACACGCGACCGCAAGTATTCGGACCGCTCCAAGCGGTGGCGCCGGGAACACGCGTGGCTGGCGCGCCTCATCCATCGCTGCGACCTGTTGTTGCCCGACATCGTGAGCGCCGGCGTGCGCGGCAACAAGTTCATCCTCTCCCGGCTCGATCGGGAGTGTCGCCACAACCTCGCGACCGTGCGCGATCCCGAACTGCGCCGCGAACTGACGCCGAACTACCCCGTGGCCTGCAAGCGGCTGGTCGTCTCGGAGGACTTCTACCCGGCCATCCAACGGCCCAACGCACACCTGGTCACCGCGGCGATCGAGAAGATCGTGCCTGAGGGCGTGGTCACCCGGGACGGCACGCGCACCGACCTCGACGTCCTGGTGCTGTCCACCGGTTTCTATCCATACAAGACGACCGTCAACGTCGTCGGCGACCGCCGTCAGACGCTCGCCGAGACCTGGGGCGGCAGCCCGCTGACCCACCGGACGGTCGACGTGCCGGGCTTCCCGAACTTCTTCGTCGTGTTTGGGCCGTACAGCCCGATCGGCAACATGTCGATCATCGAGAACTCGGAGATCCAGGCAGGGTACATCATGAAGTGCATCGACCTCATCACGCGCGGCAGGGTCCGCACCCTGAACCCGCGGCGCGAGGTGGCCGAGCGCGAGAAAGAAGACATCCGCAAGGCGCTCAAGAAGACGGTGTGGCAGAGCGGGTGCCAGAGCTGGTATCTCGACGAGAACGGCGAGGCGGTTTCGTGGCCGTGGTCGCTGCGCCGCTTCCGGCGCGACTTGCGCGGGCCGGTGCTGTCCGAATACGACGTCGGCTGAACGAAAACCGGAAACCAACAGGACAGGGAGGTGCGATCGTGCAGCTTTCGAAGAAGGTGGCCTTCGTGACGGGCGCGGGCTCCGGCCTCGGCCGCGAGATCTGTCTGGCGTTCGCGCGCGAAGGCGCGCGAGTGATGGCCACCGACATCAAGGCCGAGACGGCGGCGGAGACGGCCGCCGCGTGCAGCGCGATCACGGCGGGTTCCGAGTCCTGCGTCTGCGACGTCAGCGACTCGAGCCTGGTGAAGAAGGCGTTCGCTCGGTTGGACGAGACGTTCGGCGGCATCGACATCCTGGTCAACAACGCCGGCATCATGCACCGGGACCCGGCCTACGTCGAACAGGTCAGAACGACGCCGGGACGGCAGATGACCGAGCTCAGGTTCAAGGGCGGGGTGCAGACGCACTGGCGGCTCATCGAAGACCTCAGCGACGAGATGTTCGACCACATGCTCAAGACCCACCTGTACGGGACCTTCTACTGCACCCGCGAAGCGTTGCGGCGCATGCGCGAGAGCGGGCGCGGCGGCCGCATCATCAACATGGGGTCGATCATGGGTACCGCGTCGCTGGCCGGTAGTCCCGACTACGCGGCGGCGAAAGGCGCGGTCCTGGCGTTCACCCGGGCATCGGCGCGCGAGTCGGCATCGTTCGGGGTGCTCGTCAATGCGATCGCACCGGGGTTCATCGAGACACCGCTGCTCTCCGACTTCTCGGAAGAGAACAAGAGGATGATCGCCATGCAGACGCCGCTGCACCGCCTCGGAGAGCCGGCGGACATTGCCGCCGCCGCCGTGTTCCTGGCGGGGCCGGGCGCTGGCTTCATGACCGGGCAGACGATCTCGCCGAACGGCGGACTCTACATGTCGCAGTGAGGGACCGGCCGGTGCGCGCTGTGGGGCGCGGCCATCCTCGGCGAGGACGGTGGACGACCCAACAGCCCGCCGAAGACGTGGCCATGCCCAAGAAAAAGGCCCCGCGTCATCCGCGAGGCCTGTTAGCAAGGGAGATGTATGATGGATGGTACCGGTACGGGGATTCGAACCCCGGTCCCGTGGCTGAGGACCGCGAGAAGTAGTCAGGCGGCAGTCGTTGGGGTGCGCCTTTCCGCGAGCTCCCAACGCGCCTCAATCGTGTCAGCGGACAGATCGGCGCCGCACGCCCACTCCACGAAGTAGCCCCCATTCGTCACTTCCGTGAACGCGGCCGGACACTTTAGCGCCCTGAACGCCTCGTCGTCGAGATAGGGCTGTACGTCGAACACGCCAGCCCGCCCATCGGCTGCGACGATAAACAACTTCCAGTCGGACTCCGGATGAAGTTGCTTGATTCTCATTGATCCAGCCCCTTGATCGGGATTCGTGGGCATGACGCCTCCTCCGGCCGGGCTGCCACCACCGGCGATTCTACGCCAAACGCCGGGCCACAGCCCACTCTTGGGCCCAGACAAACGCGAAATGCACGATATGAGAGCTCATACTCCGTGCATAACGTGCATAACGGTTCGACCGCCGGAAGCTCCGGCTGTTCGGGACGGAGAAAGGCTGATCTCCACGATCGGCTACGCGCCGCGTAGCCGATCTCGGGGAGAAGCACCGCGATAGTCCCCCTACGTGTCGCGTTGGATGGGTCACGCAGGGCGTGACCCATTCCAGTCGCGATGGCCCCCTGGGGCTCTGAAGAAAGGTCACGCGGTGAGTAACCTATTGGAGGACCGATCAGCTGGTCGGCGGCGTTCATTTTCTGCGAACCGTGTCTTCGGCGAAGAAGGTCCGCTTGCCGTCCTTCCCCTCATTCTCCAGCAGGCATTTCCACGTCCTAGTGGCCGGGTCCCACGAGAAGGTGTTGTGAAAGGGGCCGTCCGCATAATTGAAGACAAATTCGATCACGTTGCCCCTTCGCGTCCCGTAGCCCACGCCCGAGTACTGCGCCCCGAAGTTGTCACACCAGTGGGCGACGTAGCGCTGGGTGCTGCTGTCGAAGCCGATCAGAACAAGTGCCTCGTACTGCGGGGGCTTGGCCACGTCCTTCATGTGCAGCTGCACAAACTGGTGCTGCAGCACCCATTCGGCTTCAAGGGTATTGCCCTCAACGGTCCCCCGGATCTTCCGCGCCACTGTCCACGAGCCAACGAGGTTCTGGAGGAGAGGATCGTCGAGTCTCCCACGACCAGGCTGAGCTGGTCCATCGGCGTAGCCGGCTGGTGTCCCCCAGATTACTGCCAGGCAAAGGCTCGCGATCACCATTCTTGTATTCGTCATCTCACTGTTCGTCCTTGCGCTTCATGCGATCAGTAATTGCCTGTCATCTTCTTCGGCCCGACACCAAAACTCGCGATCTTCTGACTGGGCCATACGACTTCGACGTAATCCCTGTCCAGGGAGGTAATCACATGTCTCCCCCCCTTCCTCGTGTTTCTGTCCGATGATTAGGCCAAATCGTACGCTTGCCGGAGCCAGCGTCCCAATTCATTGTCCACCTCGGACGGCTTTCCGACGCGGACCCGATGCGTCATCATCGCGTTGAAACTCCCGGACGCTTCCAAACGCCCGTCCGGCTTGACCCCTGGCAACACGAGTCCAACATCGACGCGGGCACTCGTCGATGGCTGAACGATCGCGAACTGCTTTCTCCGCCGAAGGCTGACATAGGCTTTCTTCGGTGAAATCTCGATGTCTTTCCCTAATTTCTTCACGGCGGCCAGTAACGCGTCATGGATCGGCCGCACGTTCGCCTTCGCGCCGGAATACTGGCCATCGACGAGTGCTTGTGCGTCGGTCGCGGTATGGCTGTCCGTGCCGAGGACTTGCAGCGCGATCATGTTCGCGTAGCCGTGTGTCAACCCCGTGCTGCGTCTTGAGCAGAGTCACGAGTTCCTTGTGCTTGGCCAATCCACTGGCGCGGAGCACCTGCCGCCACTCATCGAGTGATCTGCCGGTCCTCTCTTTCAGACCAGCGATCATCGTGGCTTTCATTTCTTCGGGAGATTTTGCCATGGCAAATGCCTTCCAGGAAGTGGCCGAACATCCAATGACCAGACCGCGGGAGTCCCCGGTCCGCCTGCAGCAACCGGCCTCCCGTGACGCCTGACCCGAGATCCACGAAGCATATTGTCTGCGACGGGCTGATGGGGCGCAATCGTCGCGGTGCTTGTGGCCTGATTCGGGATGCCGTACACTGCAGCCATGTCTCCACTGGAACGCATCACCATCGATCAGAGCGTTCGCTTTGGCAAGCCTTCCGTGCGCGGAACGCGCATCACGGTAGGAGACGTGCTCTCCTACTTGGCCGCCGGTATGACGGAGCAACAGATCGTCTCCGAGTTCAGCCAGTTGACGCGGGAAGATATCCGCGCATGCCTGGCCTACGCGGCCGAGCGAGAACGCCGGTCGGTCACTCTGCCTGCCGCCTGAAGCACCGATGCGCCTCCTCTTCGACGAACAACTCTCGGAGGCACTCCCGGCCCTGCTCGATGACGTCTTCCCGGGCTCCTTACACGTCCGGGCACTGCTCGGGGTGGGTGTTTCCGACGAACGGGTCTGGACGTTGGCCATTGAACACGGCTGCCTGTTGGTTTCCAAGGATGAAGACTTCCACCGCATGAGTGTTCTTCGCGGTGCGCCTCCCAAAGTTGTCTGGCTTCGGCTCGGCAACTGCACGACCGACGAGGCGGCTGCCCTTCTGCGCCGCCAGGCGTCGGCTCTGCGGCTATTCGCAGATCAAGACGACGCGACGTTCCTGGCGCTCGGGTGAGGCGCCTCGGACGGAGTCGCCCCAACTCAGGGAGCGGGTCGGTCTGCTCCATTGACGTGACCGCCGAGATTCGCACGCCCTCGGAAATCCCCGGCACCGTGCTGTGTGTGTCACGAAGACTCCGCCGCACACGACGAGAGCCACCGCAAGGCCGGGACAGACTGTCAACTTCCTGTCAAGACGGGCGATGCCGATCCCGTGTCGGAGGGCTCACAAACAGAGGTTGACGCCGATTCGCCGACGCCCGGTGACAGGCAGCAGGTCGCCGAACAGGCGGAACAGCCCAAGAAAAAGGCCTCGCGTCATCCGCGAGGCCTGGGATCAGTGGAACTCACTGCCCCGGAGGGGGCTCCCACAGTTCGACCCTATTGCCCTCTGGGTCCATGACCCAGCCGAACTTCCCGCACTCGGAATCGTCTGTCTTTTCCAAAACGTTGCAGCCTTCGTTCCGAAGCGCCCGAAGTACAGCGGCCAAGTCTTCGACACGATAGTTGACCATGAAGGCCGACGTGCTTGGTGCGAAGTGCTCACCATCAGCGGCGCCAATGGACCAGACAGTCGTTCCGTTTGTCGGATTGTCCGCTGCATCCGTCCAGGTGAATGCAGTGCCTCCCCATTCCTGAACGTCGATTCCCAGGCGCTGCTGGTACCACGCTCGCAGTGCGACAGGGTCCTTCGCGTTGAAGAAGATCCCCCCGATACCTGTAACTCTCTTCATTTGAGCCTCCGACGTGCGGCCAAGTTGGAACCTACTGCAGTTGCGGTGCCCGACGGTTCGGCTTCAGCCGCCGCGGACGGCTGCAAGCCGATGTTAGGCACCTACGGAGCAGGATGCCGCCACTCCTGGATACTCATCTCTTCTCTTCCATGAGACCAACCAAATTGCCATCGGGGTCTCGCAGGAACCCGGTCCAGAGTTCGTGGTCTGGCAACTTTGCGGCGAACTGGGGGGCTCGTTCATTCGCGGCACCACGCTCGACGAGCACCGCATGTGTCCCAACGATGTCAGCGACCTTGAAGTAAAGGATTGAATTGGCCCCCACCGCACCGGCTCCTTGCGGTGTGCTCAGCATGATGCGTATGCCGCCGGCATCGAGGAATGCAAGGTCAGGGCCGGCACGAAACAAGAAGTCGAGTCCCAGAACATCTCGGTAGAAGCGAAGTGCGGCGTCGACATTGCCGACTGTCACAGCAATCTGGCGAATTTCAGACAGTTTGGGATCTTGACTCACGGTTGTCACTCCTCGGTTCGTGGTGCCTGACGACTGGCGTTCTGCCGTTTCCTTTCATGCGCCGGCTGCACCAACGCTTGTTCGGCCGCAGGTCACGATCTCGAGTACAGTGCGGCCCACGCATCGACCTGCGCATGGTGGCTTTCCCAGGCTGCCCATGCGGATTCTACCCACATCCGCGCGGCCTCGACAATGTCCCCGGCTGATCCACCGAGAGGCACTGAGCGCACCGTGCGGTTCGCGGGGACGGCTGGCGGCGTGAGCCAATGGAAAGCTCCCTTGTGCCCGGCGAGTCGCGGCGGCGCGATCGGGCGACCGCGCACGAGGTAGCCATGCATGTTGATCAGATGCACGGCGACGGATTGGATAGCCTGCGGGTTCGGCGTGCCCGGATGTTCCACCGCATACGAGTCGACACACATGACGAGTGCGGACTGCATGCGGCGATCCGCCGAGAGTACGGCAAGCAGCTCACCGTACAGCGCCCAGCAACCGGGGGCGGACGTGATGTAGCGGTGCGTTGGACCATCGATGACGTCGACTTCCAATCCGCATCCTACACAGCGTTCAACCATGCGGTACCTTCATGCGTGATTGCCGGCCTAAGATCGGCTTCAGCCGCGGCGGCTCAGGATCTCACCGGCCGCCGCCGGCAGCGAGCTGATGTTGGGCGGCCACGCCACGAACTTCCTGTCGAACGAGCGCTCGGCCAACGCCCGCAAATAGAACGAGGATCGCGCTCGTGTACCACGCACCGACACTGAAGCTGCTAGGGAAATACATGGCGATGACGATTCCGCCACCGGCAACCAGGGCCGCCAGGATCGCGAACATCCGCATCCCATAGAGAAACACAAATGGAAGGTAGTGCGCCCCTAACAGGATCATCATCGCCGGGTAGAACAAGTTCAGGCGAAACTGACCAACTGGTACCAGCAAGGGCATCGACAGCGGCAAGACGAACGCCACTTGCATTCCCAAGTGTCGAAGGGAGTTCGGTGCGCTCAGGGGCCCCTTCCCGTCGACAACCCGGACGAGCAGCTCTGTGGCGAGAAAGATGAAACACCCGCCCGCCACCAGCGCCGTGATCGCCGAGCGTGGGGTGCTCCACGTTGCGAGGCTGGCCGAGACAAGCCATAACAGACCGGAGACGAGTTGCCCGTAGAAGCCTCCGGCGAATCTGGTACGAATCTCTCGTTGCGCGTCGGCGATGTCCATTTCGATGAGTCTCCGTGTTCTGGGTTTTCGGTCCGCCGAACATCCAATGACCAGACCGCGGGAGTCCCGGGGCCGCCTGCAGCAACCGGCCTCCCATGACGCCTGACTGGCGGCCCGCGAAGCAGATTGTCTGCGATGGGCGGGTACGGCGCAAGCGGAGCCAAGAAGGTGAAAGAGGATAGTAGAAAGACCTCGTGTCGAACACGAGGCCTGGGATCAAGGGAGATGTATGATGGATGGTACCGGTACGGGGATTCGAACCCCGGTCCCGTGGCTGAGAACCACGTGTCCTAACCCCTAGACGATACCGGCGCGTTGCGGTCTGGAACCGATTTGAGAACCCGTTCTCGCGGCGGCCGAGTGGGCCGGGCGCGCAGGTTTCAAAACCGTCTCCAGCAACTCTTCATATTACCCGTACTCCGCTATGTCCCTCAAGACGATTTTATTGCTCGTCGTTGTCGTGCTGATTGCAGCCGGCGGCACCGCCTACTACCTGGCCGGCCAGGAGCCGGGTCCGCTCGTGACGATCAACGGGCCAACCGTGATCGGCAGCGCCAGCGCGACCTTCGATGCGTCGCTCGACGTGATGGGCACCCGCCTCACCCGGGTGGACGCGCGGCTCGAACAAGCGGGAAAACAGTTCCCCGTGTTTTCGCTCGCCTCGCCGGGCGACGCGCGATTCGCCCAGGAAACGCCCGAGCGGATGCGCCTGACGCGGGGGCTGGCGGCCAGCCAGTTCGTGGGTCTCAAAGACGGGCCTGCCCGACTGGTGGTCTCGGCCGAGCGCGCGGTCCTGTTCGGTCTCCGCCGCGCAGAATCCACCAAGACGCGCGAGATCAAGATCCGGCTCACTCCGCCGTCGATTTCCGTGATCTCGACCAAGCATTACGTCAAGCTCGGCGGTTCGGAACTGATCGTCTACCGCGTCGCGCCCCCTGATGTGTCATCTGGCGTGCAAGTGGGCGACCGGTACTATCCAGGGTTTCCCGCGTCGGGTATCAGTGGAACCAGAAACGCCGACCCCACACTGCGCGTGGCGTTTTTCTCGCTGGCCTTCGATCAGGATGTCACCACGCGCATGACGCTGGTCGCCCGCGACGAAGCAGGCAATACGGTGATGGCGGATTTCGATCACAAGACGTTTCCCGGCACCTTTCATCGCAGCCGCGTGCCAGTTGACGACACGTTCGTCAGCCGCGTGGTGCCGGCGATCCTGCAGGCGACGCCGGAATTGAAGATGCCGGTCGGCACGGCGCAAGAACGACTGGCGGCGTTCCTCGCCATCAACAGCGACGTGCGGCGCAAAAACGCCCTGCTGATAGAGACCATCGCGAAGCAGACCGCCACCGACATGCTGTGGCACGGGGCGTTCCAGCGCATGGCGCGAGCCGCGTCGGCGGCCGTGTTCGCCGACCACCGCACCTACGTCTACGACGATCGCGAAGTCGATCGGCAGGTCCACCTCGGCGTGGATCTGGCGTCGGTCAAGGGCGCTCCGGTGGCCGCCGCGAACGCGGGGCGGGTGCTCCACGCCGGCTTTCTCGGCATCTACGGCAACTGCGTGATCATCGACCACGGAATGGGCGTGCAGACCCTCTACGCGCACCTGTCGGCCATGGACGTCGAAAAAGGCGACAGTCTCAAGGGAGGCGAGACGATAGGACGCAGCGGCATGACGGGCCTGGCGGGCGGCGACCACGTCCACTTCTCGACGCTGATCGCGGGACGGCCGGTCAACCCGGTCGAATGGTGGGATCCGCACTGGATCGCCGATCGGATCGAACGCAAGCTGATTGAGGCGGGCATCCGTGCTGGCGACGCGACGTCGGCCGCGGCAGCCGAACCTGATCGGCCGCCCAAGGTGCAGCCGCAACCGAAGGCGAAGCCGAAGGCCAGGCCGCCTGCCAAACCGCGCCGCAAGCAATGACGCGTTCCGATCGGGACTCGACGCACGGCCAGTCATCAGAGGCCTTGGGGCTGGAGGTCGCCGCGCCGGACCCGGCGCGGCCGACGCCGACCACGACCACGGCCACGGCCACGGCAACGGCCACGGCCACGGCAACAGCAACAGCAGCGGCCGAACCCAGCCGCACGCGCGACTACATCACGCTCGCCAAGCCCCGCCTGAACGTGCTCGTGGTGGCGACGACGCTCGCCGGCTATTACATGGCCGGTCCGGCCCGAGCCGACTGGCTGATCCTGGTGCACACGCTGGTCGGCACGACGCTGGTCGCCAGCGGGGCTTCGGCCCTCAATCAGTTGATGGAGATCGAAGCCGACGGCCTGATGCGCCGCACCCGAATGCGGCCGCTGCCGGCGGGCCGGCTGACCCCACGTCAAGCACGCGTGTTCGGGCTGATTCTGTCGGCGGCCGGCTTGGTCCAACTCACGTTCGGCGTCAACCTGCTCGCCGCCCTCGTCGCGGCGGCGACGCTGCTCACCTACACGGTCTTCTATACGCCGCTCAAGCGGCGCACATCGCTGGCGACCGTAGTCGGGGGCATTCCTGGCGCGCTTCCTCCCATGATCGGCTGGGCGGCGGTGCGCAACTCGCTCTCGCTCGAAGCCTGGGTCCTGTTTGGCATCGTCTTTCTCTGGCAAATGCCGCACTTCCTTGCCATTGCCTGGATGTACAGGGAAGACTACACGCGGGCAGGGTTCCCGCTGTTGCCGGTGGTCGAACCGGACGGTGCCGCAACCGGCCGGCAGGCGCTGATGTACGCCGCGGCCTTGTTCCCGCTCAGTCTCGCGCCAACCGTGATGGCGATGACCGGCACGGTCTACCTGGCGGGCGCCGGTCTCTTGAGCGCGGTGTTTCTCGCGCTGGCTGCGCGCTTTGCGTGGGACCGGACGACCATCTCGGCGCGGCGCCTGTTTTTCGGCTCGATCACCTACCTGCCCCTGTTATGGATCCTGATGGTGTTCAATCGGGTGTGAGGTCGCTGATGTCCATCGTCGATCTGCCGGCGCTCAGCGCCACGCTCGATGAGATCCGGCTCCCACGCTGGATCTTGATCGTGTTCAACCGGGTGTAAGCGATGTCGATCTCGGATTTGCCGGCGCTCAACGCCACGCTCAACGCCGTCGCTGCCATCTGTCTCGCGGCCGGCTACGCGATGATTCGACAGCGCCGGCGGCACGCGCACCGGGCGTGCATGCTGGCGGCGTGTGCCGCGTCCGTGCTGTTCTTGACGTCGTATCTCGTGTACCACGCCAACGCGGGCGCGAAACTGTATCCCGGGACAGGCCTGCTCATGGTGGTCTACTTCGTCATTTTGGGAACGCACGTGGTGCTGGCGGCCGTCATCGTGCCGATGGCGATCACCACGCTCGTGCGGGCGCTGCGTGGCGCGTTCGATCGCCACAAGCGCATCGCACGCTGGACCTTGCCCCTCTGGATCTACGTGTCCGTGACTGGCGTCGTGATCTATTTGATGCTGTACTGACTCGGACATCGCTTGCGTGGCGGAGTGGAGGAATCGACATGAACCAACTAGCACTGTGCGCGGTCGCTCTGGCCCTGGTCGCCGGCGGGGATCAGGCGCCACCGAAGCAGGAGTCAACCGGCGACGTGACGCGCCTGAGCGTCGGCACGCCGTCAACGCTGCGCGACATTGATGCGGGAGCCGTGCGCGGAATTCCCACGCGCCTCGCCTGGTCGATGGACGACAAATATCTTTACCTGCGCCTGAGCACGTTCGACCGGTGGGCCAACGAAACGGTCCGCCATATTCTGATCGACGTCAAGGCCGCGGAACCCAGGACGCTGGGCGACGAACCCGGCTGGCTCGGCCGCTACTGGAACGCCAAAGCGGGCCTGGTTTCGCCGGCGATTCCGACGTGGAAAATCAGCGTCGATTCCCGCGATGAACAGGTGCGGACCACCAACGTGCCGCGCGAAGGCAATATCGGGCAATTCACGTCCGACCCGGGATCGGGCCTCGAGGAAACCGTCCGCAAGGCGGCACAGGCGCAGCAGAAGACCCTCTTCGAGGACTACCGGCTCAGTGGCCACACCATCAGTTCGTCGATCAACGAACATGTCGCCGCCGGCCGCACCTACGCCTGGGCACCCGCGCCCCGGCCGTTCATGGCGTTTGTCACCGAGAAGGGGCGCCTCGCCCTGATGGATTCGACGGGGCGAACTGTCGAACTGAAAGACACGAAGGACGTCCGCCTGCCCGCATGGAGCGAGAGCGGTCTGCGCCTCGCCTTCGTGCAGCAATCCGGCCGCGAGTCCTGCTCGATCAAGATCGTCGACGTTCGGTAGAGGGTTTCAGAGTGGCGGGACTGAAGTCCCGCCCTCCATCGGACCCCAGGGAGCCGGCGCGCAGGGCGTTGCCTGATGGACGCCTGGTCGCGAGACGTTGCCTGTTGGAGGCCGGGTCGCGAGACGTTTCCTGTTGGAGGCCGGGTCGCGAGACGTTGCCTGTTGGAGGCCGGGTCGCGAGACGTTGCCTGTTGGAGGCCGGATCGCGAGACGTTTCCTGTTGGAGGCCGGGTCTTCAGACCCGGCGTACAAAAAACGGGGTCGGACCCGAACAGGTCCGACCCCGACGTATTTTAGACGGCCGCCGCGCGGCCTGCTGGTTCGCGAACTAGAATCCGATCCTCGCGCCGATACGCATGATGCGCGGATTCATGATCTCGAGCGTCTGGTTGAATCCGGTGACGCCCGTGGTGATGAAGTTGTACTGCTTGCCGAGCACGGTCCCGGCGTTGAGCACGTTGAAGACGTCGAGGTCCACGTTGATGCTGACCTTCTGAATCTTGATCACCTTGCCGATGCGTACGTCAAGTGAGGTCACGGTGGGAAGGCGGTTGGCGCCGACGTCGGTGACCAGCAGCACAGACTTGCGGTTCGAAAGCACGTCGCCAGTCGTCACGCTGCCCTTGTACCACGGCTGCGCGAAACCCTGGCGCATCACCATGTTCATGCCGAGGTCGATACCCAACGGCGCCTGATACATGCCGTTGGCGATGAACTGGTACTTCGGCAGCACCTGGTAGATTCCGCTCTTGCCGGAACCGCCTGATGCGGTGACGACGAGGCCGCCGTCAACCTGCGGGCTGGAAGGCCCAGGCGTCAGGTCGGTCATCGCCGTCGCCGGGTTGTCGAAGTATTCGCGGTGGTCGTTGGTCGAGAACCCGAAACGCGCCATCCACTTGTCGGACAGCCGCTTGGTGGCGCTCGCCTCGATGCCCCAGTACCTCTGGTGGTAGCCGTCTCGCGCTATGAACTCGGTGCCCTTCCCGGCAGCGGTTGCCGGCAGGTTTGCCGCGGTCACCGCGTAGTACGGAATGCTGAAGTTGGTGCCATCCGGCAACGGGCCGCCGGTGACCGTCCCGGCCTTCGTGTAGGCCGTGGACCGGAGGCCGATGTACGGGTTCCAGTTGAAGTTGTTGAAGTAGCGATACGTGAACGACGCGCTCACGCCGAAGTTCTTGAACAACTCATGGTCGATGCCGCCGATAAATTCGTCGGTGGTCGGCGTGTGGTAGTTGCCGAGCTTGTTGTTCGAGGTCAGTTTCCCGGGGTTGGCGGGATCGAACCCGCTCCAGCCCGCCAGCCCGCCGTACATTTCGCTCGGCTGGATGACGTGGTCCCCGTTTTTGTCGGTCCCGTAGAAATAGATGTACCGATACTGCACCGGGGAAATCACGCTCGACGAGCCGTTGCCCAACTGCGATGCGAACCGCGCGTAACTGGCCCGCAACTGCGTCTTGCGCGCCTCGTCGACCGCGAAGTTGATCCCCGCGCGCGGCGAGAGCGAGTTCCACACGATGGCATTGGGAACGGCCGCCGCCGTAATCGCGGGCAGATACTGCGTGAACCCGGTAATCGCCGGCTCACTGGTCGGCAACGTGCCGTCGGTCTGGTGGTCGTAGCGAACACCCAGCGTGATGGTCGCGCGCTTCATCGTGATCGTGTCGCCAATCCAGCCCGACGTGTAGTTGGCACGGGCCTGCGACGCCCACGGGCTGATGATGAGGGCGAGCATGTCGGGGTAGCCGATGGAGTAGGAATATCCGGGATATCCCACGCTGCCGGTCGGCCACTGCGACGTCGAGTTCACCGTCACCTGGCGCCACGAGAAGCCGAACTTCAATTCGTGGTTGCCCTTGAAGTAGCTGCCGTCGGCCATCGCCGTCTTCTGGGGGCGGTCGCTCACGTAGTTGGCGATCGAGCCGTGCCACACGCCGCTATCGTCGTAGTAGACGTTCTTGTCCATCCCGCCCTGCGGCTGCAGCTGGAACCCGCTGGGCATGCGCGAGGCGCGCACGCTCAGGAACAGGTTGTTGCTCACGACGAAGTTCATCTCGCCCTTGTAGAAGTCCGACGGCCCCTTCTGGTTGAGCGTCGTCTCGGGCGGGCGAGTCGCGCCCGCGCTGCGGCCGAACTTCTGCTTGTCGCCGTGGAACCAGGTGAAGCTGGCGCGCACGTCGCGCGAGACCTGCCCCTGAATCTTGGTCGCCCAGTTCTTGAGGAACGTATTGTCGGGCGCCTGCCGGATCGTCAGGTTGTACACGTCGGTCTTGCCAATCGACCCCCACGCCCACAGCCGGTCCTTGACGATCGGGAAGCCGACTTCGAATCCCATGTCCTTGTATTCGTGGGTCCGGTTGCCCTTGCCGTTCGGGCTGCCGAGTGCAGTAGCCAGCGCCGCATCCATGTTGTTGCTCTGCATCGACTCGTTCTCGAAGTAGATGCGCGCCGATCCGTGCGGCGTATTGCCGCCCGACTTGAGGATGAAGTTGAGCCCCACGCCGCCCGTCGCGCTCGACATATCCGAGCCGCCGGTGGTGACGTTCATTTCCTGGAACATGTCGAAGTCGTAGTAGGTCGGCGTCGAACCCACAGCCGCCATGTCGGTCACCGGGATGCCGTCCATGTTCCACGTGTTGTCGGCGCCCGACGCGCCCTTCGCCTGATAGCCAGACTGCTGCCCGGATTCCGACCCGCCGACGTTGACGCGGTCGATGATGATGCCGGGCACGGTCTGCATGACGACCCACGGGTCGCGCGCCGACGGGATGTTCTGCAACTCCTCGAGCGTGACGTTGGTGGCCGTGCCGGTCTTCTTGGCGTCGATGACGGGCGTCTCGGCCGTCACGTCAACCTGCTGCTTGACGCCGCCAACCGCGAGCGCGGCCTTCAGCTGCACGTTACCGCCAGCGACGACCGGAACTGTCTTGTTCAGGTACTCGGCGAAACCCGCCAGGGTGGCCTTGATCTGATAGGTCCCCGGGGGCAGGTTCAGAAACCGAGCCGCGCCGTCCGGACCGGTGATGCTGGAGCCATTCTGCGGCCCCGCCACTTCGACCAGCACGCCGGGCAGCACTGCCCCCGTACCGTCGACGGCCGTGACCTCGATACGGCCCGTTGCGACCTGGGCCGCCGCTGGGACGGCAATGGCTAACGCCAACGCCGCGACCAGCCAAAATTTGTTGAGCCTCATACTGGCTATCCTCCTCAATGAGTCAACGACACGAAACTGCCGGGTGAGCCGTGTCCGACAGGCAAAGCTCACCCCCCTGAGAATGTGGAACAGAACGAATGATAGGCAAAGATCGTGTCAACTGCAAGAACGTAAATTTCGGGCCAAATTTCGACAAATCCTCCCGGTTCGTGCTACGCAATCTCCAGAAGCATGGACTCGAAATCCAAATCCATGGATCGGCCCGGGCGTGAACGCCCCATGCTACACTCGCCTGTGCTGATGCGAAGGCGTGTCTTCATCCTCATCCTGGGTGCGGTTGCCACGGTTGGTGCGGCGTGGTTCGGCTGGACCTACGCCCAACGGACCACGGCGCTGGGTGGACCGATTATCCTGATTTCGGTCGACACGCTTCGCGCTGACCACCTGCCGATCTACGGCTACAAGGACGTCGAAACCCCCGCTATCGACGCGCTGGCGGCCGATGGCCTCGTCTTCGACCAGGCCTGGGCGCATTCGCCCCAAACGATGCCCTCGCATTCGTCCATTCTGACCGGCCTGCTGCCGTTCGAGCACGGCGTCCGCGACAACATGGGCTTTCTGCTCAAACCCGGCACGCCAACCCTCGCCAGCCGGCTCCACGACCGCGGATTCGCGTCGGGTGGATTCGTCAGCGCCTACGTCCTTCGCAAAGAAGTCGGCATCGGCCGGGGCTTCGACGCCTACGACGACAAACTGCCGCCGGCCTCCCCGGAAGTCCAGATCGGGGACGTGCAGCGCGACGGTGCCGACACGGTCAGCGCGGCGCTGGCGTGGCTCGCGGGGCAATCGTCGTCTCGGCTGTTTCTCTTCCTTCATCTCTACGAACCGCACACCCCCTACTCGCCCCCCGATCGTTTCAAGCGATTCAAACCGTACGACGGAGAGATCGCGTACTCCGACGAATTAATCGGACGCGTGGTGACGGCGCTCAAGCAACGCCGCCTCTACGACAATGCCCTGATCATCTTTTTATCGGACCACGGCGAGGGCCTCGGCGATCACGGCGAGGTGGAGCACGGGCTGTTCCTGTACCGCGAAACCATCCGCGTGCCGCTCGTCATCAAGTTGCCGGGAAGCCGCCGGGCCGGCACCCGCGTCGCCACTCCCGTGCAGCACATCGACCTGGTGCCCACCGTGCTCGATCTGGTGCGAGCGCCGCGGGATCCAAAAGCGCAGGGCCGGTCGCTCACGCCGCTCTTCGACGGCGGGACGATTCCCGAGCACGGCCTCTACGCAGAGGCCATGTACCCGCGCTACCACTTCGGGTGGAGCGAACTCTACGCGCTCACCGACGCGCGCTACCGATTCATCCGTGCGCCCCGCGACGAACTCTACGATATCGTCCAGGATCCGACCGAGCGCCGGAACATCGCGGCCGATCGCGACTCGACGCGGGCGGCGATGCGCCAGGGGCTGGAACGGGTGATGGCTGGAGCCACGATCGAAGCACCGGCGCAAGTGACGGCGGAGGATCGTGATCGACTGAAGGCGCTCGGGTACATCGGGGCGGCGACGCCCACCAACGCGAAGGCCGGCGCCGACTCGCTGCCCGATCCCAAAGACAAGATTCAGGTGCTCGAGCAGTACCGCGATGCGCTGCAGTTGGTGCGCGGCGGTCGCCAGCGTGAGGCCATTGTCGCCTTCCAGGCGATCGTCGCCGAGAACCCGATGATGGCGGACGTCTGGAACGAAATAGCCGGCCTCCTGGTGCACCAGGGCCGACTCGAAGAAGCGGTGGCGGCGTACAAGAAACAGGTGGACGCCTCCCCGCACGATCCGGCGGCATTGGTGAGCGTGGCGCAGGCACTGATTGAACTCGGCAAGCTCGACGAAGCCAAGCAACAAGGCGAACTGGCGTTGCGGATGCTGCCCGACGCCGACAAACGGTGGCGCGCCAGCGCGCACAAAATGTTGATGCGGGTCGCTCTGGCGAAGAACCAGCTCGACGAAGCCCGCGCCGCGGCGCAGAAGGGCCAGGCTGAGGACCCGTCGTTTCCGCTGCCCGATTATCTCGAGGGGCTAATCCGGCACAACGCCGGTCAATTCGACGAGGCGCTTCCCTATTTTGAGAAGGCGGTGCGCGCGGTTGAGGGCCGGCCGTTCCAGGTGCCCGACCTTCGCTATTACCTCGGCGATACGCTGGGGCGACTCGAGCGCTACGACGAGGCCGAAAAGCAGCTGCGCGAAGAAGTCCGGCAGTTTCCGATGGATCTGCGTGCGCGCGCCGGCGTCGCCATGTTGTGTCGAGCCCAGGGGCGCACGGCCGATTCCGACAAGGCTGTCGCAGGCATTTTGGCGATCGCGCCGACGCCGCAAGGATTTGCGTTGGCCGAAAAGCTCTGGACGATGTTCGGCGAACCCCGCCGTGCGGCCGATGTCCGATCGCAAGCCAAAGCCGCCGGGCGCTGACGATGGGCAAGCCGAAACGCGTCAAGTCGGCAGCCCATCCGCGCGCCTCCGCAACTTCGCCGACCGCCAGTCGGGGTCCACTCCCCTTTCGAATGCTTGGCGTGGTCTGGGCCGCACTGGTGGCGCTGGCCTGCGTCGCCGCGTGGTGGTACTGGCCGCACGAGGCACGCCTGGATTTGACGCGCACCGCCGACCAGAACGTGCTCGTCATCACGATCGACACGATGCGGGCCGACGCGCTGGGCGCCGCAGGGGGCGCGGCCGCCACGCCGAATCTCGACCGATTGGCGGGAGACGGCATCCGGTACGACTTCGCCCACGCGCACGCCCCGCTTACGCTCCCGTCGCATGCGAGCATCCTGACCGGGCTCTACCCGTTCCAGCACGGGGTCCGTGAGAACAGCGGATTCCGTCTGGCGTCGACCGTGCCCACGCTGGCCACGATGCTCAAGGCCAGGGGGTACGCCACCGGCGGGGTGATTGGCGCGTTTCCGCTCGACGCGCAATTCGGCCTCGGCTCGGGATTCGACACCTACGACGACCGGTTGAACGAGGTGCGGGGCCCCGTGGATTTCGCCTTCAGCGAGCGTCGCGCGGATGCGGTCGTGTCGGTGGCCACCAAGTGGCTGCAGGCGCAGCGCGGCAAATGGTTTCTGTGGGTTCACGTCTACGACCCCCACGCGCCGTACCGGCCGCCGGAGCCGTATCGATCGCGTTACGCGTCGAATCCCTACGCAGGCGAAGTGGCGTTTACCGATGCCGCGCTGGGTCCGCTGCTCGATCTGGCGCGGGCGGCCTCGGATCGGACGACGCTGGTTGTGGTCACCGCCGATCACGGCGAGGCCCTGGGCGATCACGGCGAGAGCACGCACGGCGTCTTCGCGTACGAAGCGACGCTCAAGGTGCCGTTGCTGGTCGCGCAGTATCGGAACGGGCGGCCGACCACTGGCGATCCGCCGAGTCGGCCCCGCGTGTCGCCTTGGGCCGTACAGCACGTGGACATCGTGCCGACCATCCTCGATCTGGTCGAAGCGGGAGTGCCTGACAAGCTGCCAGGGCGATCGCTTGCCACGTTGACGCGCGCCGACGCGGCGCGGCGCGCCTCGTATTTCGAGGCGCTGACGTCGTACCTCAATCGGGGCTGGGCCCCGCTCTACGGCGTGATCGTGAATCGCGAGAAGTTCATTTCGCTGCCTATCGCGGAAGTGTACGACTTGACGACCGACGGCGCCGAGCGAATCAATCGGGCGGAGTCCGGGGCGACCGAGCGACGCGCACTCGAGGCCCGGCTCAAGGATTTCGGCCCCACCGAGCCGGCGGCGAAACGCGCCGAAACGGCCGACACCGCCGAACGGTTGCGTGCGCTCGGCTACACGGCAGGTGCCGCACCGCGGCGCGAGCGTTACACCGAGAACGACGATCCGAAGCGCCTGATCGATCTCGACAGCGACATGCAGCGCGGCATTGGCGCCTTCCAGGAAGGCCGAATCCAGGAAGCGGAACAGATCTACGCCCGCATCGTTGCCCGGCGGCCCGACATGGGCATCGCGTCGTTGCATCTGGCGTTTCTCCAATCCGAACTCGGCAACGTGCAGGGAGCCATCGCGACGCTGCGCGCGGCACGCGAGAAGGCCGGCGCGAGCGCCGAGATCGACTCGCGGCTCGGGATGTATTTGTCGGAATCGGGTGCGACTGCCGAGGCCCTTCCAGTGCTCCAGCACGCCGTCGAGCTCCCCGACGCGGGAGTCGACACCTGGAACGCGCTCGGGATTGCCTGCGCCCGCGCGGGGCGGACAGCCGATGCGCTCGAGGCGTTTCGCCGGGTGCTCGCACTGAACGCGCGCAACGCGATGGCGTGGCAGAACATCGGGTCGGTGCACGTGGCCGCGGGAGATCTGGAGGCGGCGCGCGAGGCGTTGACGCAGGCGATTGCCGTTGATCCGGCGTGGGCGGCGTCGTACACAGGTCTCGGCGTCGTCGAAATGCGGCTGGGGAAACGCCCGCTCGCGCTGGCGGCGTGGAAGCGCGCGGTGGAGTTGAACCCGTCGGATTTCGACGCGGTGTTCAACCTGGCCACCGAATTGATGGCCGACGGCAACATGGCCGATGCGCGGCCGCACCTGGAGCGCTTCGTCGGGGCCGCCCCGCCGGCGAGGTACGGCAAGGATATCGAACGACTGCGCGGGCTGCTGGCCCGACTGCCGCGGTAGCGGCCGATCCGGTATAAGATTCTCGCAGAGCCTGCCATCCTGCCCTGCCGAGGTGCCGATCATGCGTGGCACGTGTGCCGCCGTTTTTCTTGTCGCTTCCTCGTTGTCGCTCGTGGCGCAGGCCCCGGCCTCAGCGCCCCAGACGGCAGTGCCATCGGTCTTCCGATCGGGCATCGATCTGGTGCGCCTCGACGTGCGCGTCAGCGACGCGTCCGGGCACCCGGTCAAAGACCTGACGTCTGCCGATGTCGAGGTGATGGAGGGCGGGCAACAGCGGCCCATCCTCCTGTTCCAGCACATCGAGCAGCCCGAAGGGCCCTACGCGGACGTCGCCCGGCGCACCGTCACCGCCGAGGTCTCGACCAATCAGGGTGCGCCCCGCGGTCACGTGTACGTGCTGGTATTCGATCAACTGCACATCACCCCGGGCAACGAGCAACGTGCCCGCAAAGCCGCCGAGCGGTTTCTCCGCACGCGCATTCGGCCGGGCGACCGCATCTCCCTGTACGCGCTGCCCGGCCCAGGGCCCCAGATCGAGTTCACATCCGATGCGGTTCGCGCCGCCGCCCAACTGGTCGCGGTTCGGGGCAGCCGCGGCGATGCCGAGATGGGCGCCACCGGTTCGGTTCGCGTGAGCGACGCCTACCAAATCGTCCGCGGCAACCCGGAAGTGCTGCAGCGGTACGTCGACCGTTCGGTGGACAGTCCCGGCACGGTTGACGCTCCGGCGACAGCCACGAAGCAGTCGCCACGCGCGGCACCGCTCACCACAGACGACATCAAGGATCTCCGGAACAGCCTGATGGAGGATGCCAGGGCCGTGGTTGGGCACGCCGACGCGGATGCCAGGCGTTTTTTGCGCGAACTGGCGACGGTGGTGCGCACGCTCCGGGACGTTGACGGACGAAAGTCGGTCATCATTTTTTCTGAGGGCTTCGAGATCGACAACGTGCGGCGAGAGGTGGAAGAAGCCGCGGCGGCCGCCGCCCAGTCCTACAGCGTCATCCATGCGCTCGACCTCAACGCTCGGCTCACACAGGCCAGGCAGGAAGTGCCGGATGATTCGTCGGCCGGAGCCGCCGTGCTGAGTCGGCTCGAATCGCTCGGCAGTCTTGCGTCGGAAACCGACGGCACGTTGTTCAACGACGCCGGCTCGGATGTGGACCGTGTGCTCGACCGGATCTCCGAGGCGTCGCAGGACTACTACCTGGTGGGCTTTGCGCCAAGCGAGGCGGGGATGCGCAACCGCGACGACTACCGCCGGGTGTCGGTGCGGGTCACCCGTCCCGGAGTGCGCGTCCAGACGCGCTCCGGCTATTCGGTCGGGCAAAGCGTGCCAGCAGGCGAGCGCCGGCGCGCCATCGACGCGGCGCTGCGGGCGCCGTTTTCGCAGCAGGGCCTGCGCGTTGAGTACACGACCTACGTGTTGCGCGGATCGGCGGATCGGCAACGCGTCATCCTGAGCCTCAACGCCGATCTGCCGGTGGCCACCCAAGACAGTAAGACGGCCGACGTGGTGTTTGCGGCGCGCGACGTGCGGACCGGGCGCGTCGCCGAGAGCGGCACCGACACGATGAGGCTGCCCGAAGCGGCCCGGCCTGGCGCCGCAACTGGCACGGGAACGTTCCGCATCCAGTTCGAACTGCCGCCCGGGGTCTACGTGATGCGCGCGGTGGTGCGCGAACCTGGCGGCCTGATCGGCAGCGCCGACCGCCGCTTTACCGTACGCGCGCTGACCGGCCCCAGCGTCACCGCGGCCGACCTCATCTTATCATCCGCCGATACCGCTGGCCTCGGCGTCCGGACCATCGTCGCCAGCGGCAGCGTGATCACGGGCGTCACCGAAGTGTACGGCCGTACGCCGGCACAACTGGCATCGCTGGTGATCGACGCCGAGTTGGTGCCGGTTGGTCAGGCGGCCGCCCTCACCCGAGGACGCGCCAGCCTCGACGAGGTAAAGACGACGCCATCCGGGTCGAGCCGCGGCGCGCGCGTGGACATCCCGCTCCAGGACGTCACGCCTGGCGACTACATCGTCCGCGCCACCGTGAAGAACGGCCGCGAGACGGTGGCCGAACTGCTTCGCGACGTCACCATTGCCAGCGGGCAGGTGGTGCTCCAGCCGGCCGCCACCGCTGCGCCCGCGACGACCAAGCCTGTGACGGCGGAGGGCTTCGATCCGCGCGCAGTGCTCGAGGGGGATCTGGGCCGCCGGTTCGTGTCCCGTCTGCGCGAGCGAACGCGCGGGGGGCCGATGGCGCAGGCCGCCGAACTGGCCTTCCAGCTCAAGTGGGAGAGCATCGAGGCCGCGCTGCCGCCGGCGGCGAGCGGTTGGGTCGAGGGGCAGGCCCTCAAGGCGCTGGGCCGATTCGCGGCTCGCGATTACGTGACTGCCTCGGCGCTGTGGAAGGAGTGCGTCGATCGCGAACCCGGCGATGCCTTGGGAGCGTTCTTGTTGGGCTGGGCGTATGCCGCCACGGGTGACGACCGTGCCGCGATCGGCGCGTGGCGGGCGGCGGTAGCGGCCGACCAGACGTTGGTGTCTGCCTACCTGTCGTTGATCGACGCGTATCTTCGGCTGAACGAACTCGATCTGGCTCGGCAGGTGGCCCAGGCTGGAGCGAAGGCCCTGCCGAAGTCAGCGGAGTTGCGCGATCGCCTCGACCGCTTGGAGAAGCGATAACCTTACAGATCGGCGGACAGCAAGAAAGGATGTGCACGTGATCCTCGCAATCGTGATGGCACTCGTCATTGGTGAAGCTCAGGCCCCGGCGCAGACCGTCGACGCCACGAAGGTCGTCGTCTCGGCGCCCGCGACCATTGTCGAAATCGACGCCGGCAAGATGAAGGGCGACATCATCCGCCTGGCGTGGTCTACAGACAAGACCCAGATCTACCTGCAGACCGCGGAACAGGACGGCAGCGGCGACGTGCGCCTGCGTCACTTTCTCCTCGAGCTGAAAGGCCAGCAGCCCAAAGGAACCGGCGAGATGCCGGCGTGGGCCGATGCGTACTGGCTCTGGAAGTCGGCACAAGGTGCGCCAGGGTTGGCGTCGCTCAAGATCGCGGTCGAGCAACAGCAGAAGCGCCTGACGGCCACGGCAACGCCGACCGGCGGCGATCTGGCGCGCGGCGGACTCGATTCGGGCGGCGGAGGCCGGGGCAGCAGCAGTTCGGGCGGCGGGTCAAGCGACGCGGTCGGGGCGGCGCAGCAGTCGCAGATGGTCCGGACCATCACACTGAAATTGAAGGGTGAAGTCGTCGGAGAGTTCGTCAACGCGCCAGCCCTTCCTGGCACCACGCTCGGCTGGGGCCCTGCCGGGTCCGGGCTGATCGCGTTCAAGACCGCCGACGGGCGCCTCACGATCATGGACGAGCAGAGCCGCAAGATGGAAATCTCTGGAACCAAGGACGTGTCGCTGCCGGCGTGGACGATGGACGGCAAGCGGATCGCGTGGCTGGAAAAGTCCGGCCGGAACAAATTCACGCTCCGCGTCGTCGACGTGACGATCCCGGCATCATGAGGTCGAGGCACCGTTTTCCACTCTCCGCCTGCGCGATGGCGCTGCTGGCCGCGCTCTGCCAGGGCACCGCCCGGCAGACGGTGTCGGCCCAGTCGCCGCCGGCAGGGACGCCGTCGCCAGCGGCGCAGGTCGCCGCGCCGCCGCAGTCCTTGTCGTTCCAGGCGCAGACGACCACGATCGAAGTGGACGTGATCGTCAGGGACAAGGGCGGCAAGTTCGTGACCGGCCTGCAGCCCGGCGATTTCGATGTTGCCGAAGACGGCGCCGCGCAGACGATCCACTCGATGTTCATCGTGTCGGGAAAGACCGTGTCGCCCGACTTGATGAGGCCGGGTGCGCCTGGCGTCGGGCCGACTCCCGGCGCCGCCGGCGGCGCGCAGCCGCAGCCGCTCCCGCAGCCGACGGCTCCCCCGCGCGTGTTTGTGTTGTTCTTCGACCAGGACCACATGGACGCCAATGGCTTCAAACGGCTGAAGGACGCCGCCGAGAAGTTTCTCACCACCGAATTTCAGCCTGGTGATGTCGGCGGGGTGCTCCTCGGCGCGACGATGATCGGCAACAAGCTGTCTACCGATCGCGAGGTGCTCCTCCAAGCCGTCAGGGGTGCGAGGTACACGGCGTCTCAGAGCGCCCGCAAGCTGGACGAAATGGACTGGCCGCGCATTTCCGAACCCGAAGCGATCCGCATCGCGCTCTCCAACGACAGCGAGGTGCTGGCGCAGGTTGTGCGCCGCGCCGAACGAGACGGCGCGCAGTCTGGCGGAGGCGGCGGCCGGGTAGCCGCCGCCGGTCCTGATCTCGAGCCGCTGGTGCGGCAGAAGGCACAGCAGGTCCTGTCGACGTTGCAACCTCCGGCCGCGCAGACGATGAGGACGCTTGCCGCGCTGGTCAACGGCCTTGCCCGCATCCCGGGGCGCAAGACGGTCATCTTTCTCTCGGACGGCTTCTACGTGGAAGAGTCCTGGGGCCAACTGCGTGGCGTCGTCGCGCTCGCCTCGCGGAGCAACGTCCGGGTCTACGCCGTCGATTCGCAAGGCCTGCAGCGGCGATCGACGGCCACCGATCCGTCGCAGATGAATCCGTTGGACACCGGCGCGGCCATCCCGACCGAGATGTACAACACTGTTGAACAGGGTCCCAACACGCTGGCGTTCGATACGGGCGGATACGTGATTCGCTCCTCGAACGACTTCACCGGGGCGCTCAAAGAGATCGCCGCCGACACGAGCACGTATTACATCCTGGGCTACTCGCCAATCAACTCGAAGTTCGACGGCAAGTTCCGATCGATTACGGTGAAGGTGAAGCGGCCGGGTGTGACGGTGAGGGCGAGAAAAGGGTACATGGCCACCGCCCCGGCGAGTGCGCCACCGCGCGAGGTGCGTCCGGTCTCGGCGGAGCCCGCCGCCGACCCGAGCACGCCGACAGCCAGCGCGCCGGGCGCGGTGCCGGCCGCCGATCCATCGGCCGCCGGAGAGCCTGCGCCATCGCTCACACTGCCACGCGACGCGATTACGCTCCGGCCCGACGAGGCGTCGCGCGTCCGGACGCTGGCCACCAAGGCCACCGACGCCGACCGGTCGAAGGGCCTCGCCTCGCAGGGCTGGGACCGGTATACCAAGGGCGATCTGGAAGGCGCCGAACCACTGCTCGAGAAGGCGGCTGGCCAGACCGGCGTTGCTCCGTGGGTGTTGTATGCGCTTGGGTTCGCGCAGGCGGGATTGAAGAAACCGCAGGCGGCCGTGCAGTCGTGGGAGCGCGTCCGCGCCGCGGCGCCCCAGTTCGCGCCGGTCTATCTCGACCTGGCCGACGTCTACGTCCAGCAAAACGATCCGGATCGGGCGATCGAGACGCTTCGCGCAGCCGAGCAGCGCTGGCCGAAGGAGGCCGACGTGCTCAATGCGCTCGGCACGGTGCAGGTGGCGCGCGGTGCACACGTGGACGCGATCGCGACATTCCAGAAAGCCATCGCCGCCAGACCCGACGACGGGTTGGCCCACTTCAATCTCGCGCGAACGTGCGAACTGCGGTACTACGCGCTTCGGCGCTTCTCGCGGCCCAACGCGCGCTGGATCGACAATCCGGAACTGCTCACCCAGGCACGCGAGCACTACGAGGCGTACGTCAAACTGGGCGGCCCGTACCTCGCCGAGGCACAAGCCGCCCTCAAACGGATGTGGTCGCGCTGACCCGTCGACCGTTCTGGCGATCTACTTCAGCTGTTCGAGCGCCTTCCTGGCCGCCGCCGCCTCCGGCGCGTTGGGCGACAACTGCAGGAACTTCGCGAAGTCGTCTTTTGTGCCGGCCGTGTCGCCCTTCTGCAGGCGAATCAGCCCGCGGTAGTAGTAGCCGTCGCCCTTGTCGGGGAACACCTTGACGGCCTTATCGAAGTACACCAGCGCTTCGTCGGCCTTGTTCTGGTTCATCAGGCTGATGCCGATGTTCACGAAGATCGCGGGATCCTTGACGGCCGTGTCGTCGACCGTCGCGAGCACCTGGCGTCCCTCATCCATCCGGCCCTGTTCCATCAGAATGTTGCCGAGACGCAGCTTGTTCTCGAGGTCGGACGGATCCTTGTCGATGGCGATCTTCAAGTGCTTGATCGACTCGTCGAAGTTCTTTTCGAGGTAGAACACGCGGGCGAGGTACGACTCGATGCGGTAGGCGTTCGGATACCGGGTGAGGATGTCCTGATAGACGCCGCGCGCCTCGACGTACTTCTGCTGCCCGACCAGATCGCCGGCCTTGACGACGCCGACGCGGATCACTTCGTTGATATCCTGCTTCAGCTTGACCTCGACGGGAGGAATGCGGCTGAGTTCGTTGATCTGCAGAGTGATGTGCCGCGGTTCGTAGGTCGCCAGTTCGAAATCGACCTGCCATTCCCCGCCGTGGATGCCGCCCAGGCCCCACTCGCCGCTCTTGTCGGAAGTGACGGTGGTGCCGCCAGCGCCCGGTTGGTTGAGCTTGATGGTGACGCCCGCAAGGGGCTTGCCCTGTTCGTCGGTCACCTTGCCTGCGACGCGACCCATCCCGCGCCACGACTGGGCCGAGGCCGCCGAGGCGGTGATGCAGAGCAACACGACAAGGAGAGAAAAGTGCTTCAGCACACGCATATGAAATCGCCTTTCAGAGGGCCGTCTTCGCGGGCAGCGGCGGCGTGCCAAGACGGCGAGAACGAGTCGCAACGCCCATTCGATGGGCCACCGCTCCTAAAGTGTAGCCGATACGCGGGCGCTTGGGGGCAGGAGTGACGACCCGTCAGCCCAATGCCATCCCCCCAATGCCAGCCCGGTGCCAGCCCGTCTGCGGTATCCCCAATCCCGACCCTATCGGTACAAGAGGTACTTCGCGCGGAGAATCCGCCACTGCGCCTCGGCACGCGCCCACGTATTCGCGACGTCGGCAGGTGCATCGCCCGCCCTCAAGCGCTTGACCGCGTCGGCACCAAACAATCGCCCCACGCCATCCACGTTGAACTGCCCTGGATACAGGCGCAGCAGCGCCGCCGCCACCTCGAGGCCCACACGCACGGGTCGCAGACGGCTCCGATCGGTGACGGTGATGAACACGCCCTGGCAGCGCTCGTCGGCGAACTTGCTCGACGCGGGCGTAAACGCGACCGGATAGAACCGCACGCCCGGCAGACCGCGCCGGTTCAACTCTGCGGCCAGGCGCACCCCGTCGATCCACGGCGCCCCCACCTGCTCGAACGGCGTATCGGTGCCCCGCCCCACCGACAGGTTCGACGCCTCAATCGCACCAATCCCCGGATAGAGACTCGCGGCGATCATGTTCCGCATGTTGGGCGACGGATTCACCCACAGCAGTCCCGTGTCGTCGAACCAGTCGTCGCGGCTCCAATGCGTCATCGACACGACGGTCAGGGCCGCGCCGATCTTCTTTTCGGCATTGAACAGCGTCGCTAATTCGCCGAGCGTCATCCCATGACGGATCGGCATCGGGAAGTACGCGGTGAAGCCCAACTCGGCCTGGTCGAGCGACGGGCCTTCGATCGACACACCGGCGATCGGGTTGGGCCGGTCGAGCACGACCACCGCGATCTTGCGTTTGGCGGCCTCCTCCATCACGTACGCGACCGTCGTCGCGTAGGTGTAGAAGCGGGCACCGATGTCCTGCAGGTCGATGACGATGGTGTCGAGGTCTTTGAGCATCTCGTCGGTCGGCCGGTTCGTCGCCCCGTAGAGCGAATAGATCGGCAAGCCCGTCTTCTCGTCGGTCGAGGAGGAGACCTTTTCGTCGAGCACGCCGCGGATGCCGTGCTCCGGGCTGAACAGAGCCGCCAGTTGGACGCCCTTTGCCGAGGCGAGCACATCGATCGTCGCTTCGCCTGTCTGCGTGCGGCCGGTGTGATTGGTGACCAACCCGACGCGCTTGCCCTGGAGCAGCTTGAATCCGTCGGCGCGGAGCAGGTCGATCCCGTTGCGCGTGCGTCCGTCGGCCTCGTCTACGCGACGCGGCGCAGTGCCTGCCGGACCGAAATCGGTGCCGGTCCAGCGCTGCTGCCTGAGCACGGCCGCATCGGGCGTCTGCCGAAGGGCCGATGCCACAATGGTCGCCACCCGCGCCCGAAGAGGCGTCGCATCGCCCTGTCCGTCGGGATGTACACGGTTCGACAAAAGCACCACGTAGGTCTTCGTCAGCGGATCGATCCACAGCGACGTGCCGGTGAACCCGGTATGGCCGAACGATCCGACCGGGAGCAGTTCGCCGCGGTTCGACGAATAGCTCGTGTCGATGTCCCAGCCGAGGCCACGCACACTGGACGCGCCGGCTGGTGATGCCGCAGACGTCATTTTCGCGACGGTGAGCGGCGAGAGAATGCGAACCGAGCCGAGCGACCCGCCATCAATCAGCATCCGGCAGAAACGCGACATGTCGGCGGCGGTGCTGAACAGGCCTGCGTGGCCGGCAATTCCGCCCATCCTGCGCGCGGTGGGGTCGTGCACGACGCCTCGCAGCATCACCTGACCCGGCCCGCTGCACGGCCATCCAAACGGCACGCACATCTCGGTGGGCGCGATGCGGATCCGGAGCGATTCGGGAGGATTGAACATCGAGTCGGTCATCCCCAGCGGCCCGAAGAGGCGGTCTCGCACGAACAGATCGAATCGCTGACCGCTGACGCGGGCCACCACCTCTGCGAGCACGAAGAAGTTGATGTCGCTGTAGACGAACCGTTCGCCCGGCGAGGTGGCGGGCACTTCGTCGCAGGCGCGCGAGATGGCCGCGTCGTAACTGGTCCACGAATCGTCGCTCAGATCGAGGTCCGGTCGAAGTCCCGAGTAGTGCGTGAGCAAGTGGCGAATCGTGATCGCGTCCTTGCCGTGGCGACCGAAGTCGGGGATGAATGTGGCGACGCGATCGTTGAGGCGGATGCGGCCGTCTTCGACCAGCATCATCACGGCCGTCGTCGTCGCCACCACCTTGGTGACCGACGCCATATCGAACACCGTGTCCAGCGTCATCGACTCGGATTGCGGCACGATCGCCCGCCTGCCGTACGCTTTCCGATAGACGATGTCGGGCCCGTGCCCGACCAGGAGCACGGCGCCTGGCATCTGCTTGTCGGCGATGGCACGCTCGATGACCGCGTCCACCATCGAGAGGCGCGCCAGGTCGAATGCGGCCGACGCGGACGGGGCCAGGGGGCGGGCTGAGGTTCCAGGTTTCGGTGCGGCGCCCGCCGTGGATGGAGCCGGAGACTGTGCGGCCACACTCCCGATCGCGACGATCATCAACGCCAGCGTCCATCCCCATTTGCGCACGTCAGACCTCCCGCATGGCTCTGGCGAAGAGTCCTGGAGTCGTATCCGCCGTCCGTAAGCTAGCACAGACCCGCCGGCGATTCGAGCGGCGCTGGCGGGGCTGGCGCCGGCCGCTGCGGTCGGCTGCCTGTGGTACGCTTCTGCAGGTGTCAACCATGTGCAGCACGGATCCCGGCTCGGCGCGAGAAGGCCGCGCAGCGCGCGCCGGTTGGGTCGCCGGATGTGTGGCGGCCGGACTGCTGATGGCGTCGCCCGCGCCTGCCCCTGCGCAGGGCCGGTTCGATGTTCGCGGCCTCACCGCGGTGTCGGGCATCACAGTGGGTCATCACACACTTGCGGAGCGCCCGACTGGCTGCACCGTCGTGCTGGCCGGCGCAGGCGCAGTCGGCGGTGTGGATGTTCGCGGGTCGGCGCCGGGAACGCGCGAAACCGACCTGCTCAGCCCGCTCAATCTGGTCGATCAGGTGCACGCGATCGTGCTGGCTGGCGGAAGCGCGTTTGGTCTGGATGCCGCATCGGGCGTGATGCGGTTTCTCGACGAGCGCAAGATTGGATTTCCAACGCCGTACGGCGTGGTGCCGATTGTGCCGGCGGCCATTTTGTACGATCTGGGCGTGGGCGATCCCCGCGTGCGGCCGACGGCCGATTGCGGCTACGCGGCCGCCAGAGCGGCCAGCGACGATCCGGTCGCACAAGGCAACGTCGGCGCGGGAGCGGGCGCGACGGTGGGCAAACTGCTGGGCCGCGATCGGGCGATGAAAGGCGGCCTCGGAAGCGCGTCGATCACGCTGCCCAACGGCCTGACCGTCGCGGCGCTGATCGCGGTGAACGCCTTCGGCGACGTCATCGATCCGGCGACGGGCAGGGTGCTGGCGGGCGTGCGCACCGCGGATGGCCTCGGGTTGGCTGACGCGCGCGTGCTGATTCGGTCCGGCTCCACGCAGCGCACGCCGATTGGCGAAAACACGACGATCGGCGTCGTCGCGACCAACGCGCGTCTCACCAAGGCGCAGGCGACGAAGGTGGCGCAGATGGCGCACGACGGTCTGGCGCGCGCCATCTCACCAGTCCATTCGATGAGCGACGGCGACACGCTGTTCGCGCTGGCGACCGGAACGCTCGCTCAGACCGCCGACGTCAACATCATCGGGGCGCTGGCCGCCGACGTCGTGGCGCAGGCCGTGATCAACGCCGTTCGGCAGGCAACAGGCCTCCCCGGGCTGCCCGCGGCGCGCGACTTGGCCGCTGCGCCCGGACGGTAGTGGTGAATCTTCATCTCGTCCTGCTCGTCTGCTACTCGACAATCCTGCTCTGCGTCGGCCTGTTCGTCAGCCGCCAGGTCCGCACGGCCAATTCGTTTTTCGTCGCCAATCGCGGGTTGGGCGCGGCGCTGCTGTTTTCGACGGTGCTCGCGGCCAACATTGGCGCCGGGTCGACGGTGGGCGCCACCGGGCTCGCCTATCGCGACGGCCTGAGCGCGTGGTGGTGGAACGGCTCGGCGGGCATCGGCTCGCTGCTGCTGGCCTTCTGGATTGGGCCGCGGGTGTGGCGGCAGGCCTCACAGCACGGATTCCTGACGGCGGGCGATCTGGTCGAGCACCATTTTGGCGGCACGGTGCGCGGCGCGGTGTCGGGCATGCTGTGGTTCGCCACCTTGTCGATTCTGGCCGGGCAGTTGATCGGCATCGCCTGGATTCTCAACGTCGTCGCGGGCACGCCCAAGTGGGCCGGGTGCCTGATCGGTGGCGGGCTGCTCACCACCTACTTTGCGGCCGGCGGACTGCTTGGAGCGGCGTGGGTGAACGTCGTGCAGCTGATCGTGAAGCTCACCGGATTCGCCATCGCGGTGCCGTTCGTCGTTTCGAATGCCGGCGGCGTGAGCGCAATTCTGGCCGCCGCCCCCGGGGTGTCGGCTGACGCCGGATACGGATCGTTCTGGCACGGGACGACGTCGATCGGGTTGGTGGTGCTGATGGTGCCGGCCTTTGTCAGCTCGCCCGGCCTGCTGCAGAAGATCTACGGGGCCAGTTCGCAGCGTGCGGTGCGGATCGGCATCGGCGCCAACGCGGTCATGCTGATGCTGTTCGGATTCGTGCCGGCGCTGCTTGGCATGGCGGCTCGCCTGCATCATCCCGGATTGCCGCAAGAGCTCGCGCTGCCGACGCTGCTCGTCCGCGATCTGCCGGTCGGCGTGGGCGGCCTACTTCTGGCGGCGATTTTTTCGGCTGAGGTGAGCGCGGCGGATGCCGTGCTGTTCATGCTGTCGACATCGCTGTCGCAGGACCTGTATCGACGATTCGTGAATCCCGCGGCGCGAGACAGTCAGGTGCTCGGCGTGGCGCGCCTGGCGGCGGTGGTCGGCGGAGGGCTGGGCATTCTGGTCGCCGTCGTGACGCCGACCATCGTCGGGGCGCTCAGTTTCTTCTACGCGATGCTGGGCGCCACTGTGCTGGTGCCGGTGTTGGTCGCGACGCATGCACGGATCGACCGGCGCCGCGAAGTGCTTGCGTCGATTCTCGCGGGCGCGGCGGCAGTGGCGAGCGCGCAGGTGCTGGGAAGCGCGCGCCTCGGCGCCCTCTGGACGCCGGCCACGGTCGGCGTGCTGTCGGCCGGCGTCACGTATCTGCTGGGTGTGGCGGTGACGAAGACCGCGCGGCACTGAGTGGCGCGGGGCAATTGGATCTGCGCGGCAACGCGAAGACACGCGGGTTTGTCGAGGGACGCGTGGAGGCCAACTCTCGGATCCACGAGGGCCCGTCGAGATGATCGTGGAGGCCGAAGCCTCACACACGGCGGGACTGAAGTCCCGCCCTCCACCCGAGCGAGATGGATACCGAAGCCGTCCCCTGGAGGCCGGGGCTTCAGACCCGGCCCCACGAATTGACTGTCTCCGGCGCGGGTCGGTCAAGGGGCGCGTGCGGGCCGGGGCGTTACCTGGGGCCGGCTGCGGGTCTGATGGAGGCCGGGGCTTCAGACCCGGCGCCACGAATTGACTGTCTCCGGCGCGGGAATTGCAGACTCGCCGGATCTGATGAATCGTCCCCGTCGTCTTGGTGCGCAGGACTACATCGGCATCCGGCAGTATTACCTCACGATCTGCACACGGAAGCGCCTACCTGAGCTCGCCGACCCAGCCACGGTCGATTTGATTGCAGAGCAGTTTCTGCGCGTCGCGGCTGCGGAAGAGTTTGCAGTTATTGCGTACTGCTTCATGCCTGACCATCTGCACGCCGTCGTCAGCGGTCGATCACCGGATTGCGATTTTCAACGTTTTGTCCGACTCGCGAAGCAGCGTTCCGGATTTGCATTCGCTCGCGTTCGCGGCAGACGCTTGTGGCAGGACAGCTTCTTCGATCGGCATCTGCGTGGCGACGGCGACCTGCCCAGCGTGATTCGCTACATGATTGAAAACCCTATCCGAGCTGGGTTGGTAAAGACGGCGGGCGAGTACGCGCACTGGGGTTCGCAGGTGCATTCGCGGGAAGAGATTCTGGACTTCATTGCACGTGAACGCCGGGTCTGAAGACCCGGCCTCCATCTCATTCCTCATTGCCCCGGTCCCCACGTCGCTCCTCATCGACCCGGCCTCCATCTCATTCCTCATTGCCCCGGTCCCCACGTCGCTCCTCATCGCCCCGGCCTCCATCTCATTCCTCATTGCCCCGGTCCCCACGTCGCTCCTCATCGCCCCGGCCTCCATCTCATTCCTCATTGCCCCGGTCCCCACGTCGCTCCTCATCGACCCGGCCTCCAGCCTGTTCGGTCCAGCCTCGCGGGCGCTGTTACCGCCAGCGGAACAGCGCGAGCAGGTTCGAGTAGTCGTCGGTCCAGACGCGCGCGGGCTCGTCGGGGATCACACCCCATCGATCGTCGGCGGTGAGCGGGGCGAAGTCCTCGCGATTGCGCGCCATCAGCACCCACTCGGACGGCGTCCACCCGGTCCAGTGTTCTTTCGTATCCGGCTTGTGCGTGTCGAGCCATCGCAGGTGCGACAGGCCGGCATCGTTGGCAAGCGCCAGCAGTTCGCGGCGCAGCGTGAGGAACCGGCTCGACGAGTGGAACGCGAGCACGCCGCCCTGGTTCAACTTCGACAGATACAACTGAATCGCTTCCCGTGTCAGCAGATGGACGGGAACCGCGTCCGAACTGAACGCATCGAGCACGAGGATGTCGAAGCGTGGCGTGGCGTGGCGGGCCAGCGACAAACGCGCGTCGCCCACCACCACATCGACGCGACCGGGCGCATCACGCAAGTATGAAAAATAGCCGGCATCGCGAGCCAGCCTGACCACGATCGGATCGATCTCGTAGAACGTCCACGTCTCGCCAGGCTGCGAAAAGGCGGCGATCGCGCCGGCGCCGAGACCGACAAGGCCCACCGACCTGGGCCCCACGCGTCTGCGCGTGGCGAGCAGTTCGCCAACCGGGCCGCTCCTCGTGTAGTAGGCCAGCGGCTCTCGGGATCGCCCGGGTTCCAGACTCTGCACGCCGTGCAGCGTCAGGCCGTGGAACAACAACCGCATGTGATTGGTCGAATCCTCGATCACGCGGTGCACGCCGAAGAAACTGCGCTCAACATCGATCGTCTTCCCGAACGGGTCGGGACGAACGAGGCTGGCCAGCAGAATCGCCGCCACGCCGAGCGCGAAGCGGACGGGCCGAAACGAAAACGCGTAGCCTGCCAGCAGCGGAATGCCGAACGCGAGGGGAATCTCGAACCGCGAGACTGCGGACCCGCCGCGCGCCACGGCCCAGAACAGCACCAGAGACACGCTGCCGAGCGCCACTGGCAGCAGCACGTCCTGCCAGGTGGGCCGCGCCTCTTCGGGCGTCGCATCACGATAGGGCTTGAAGAAACAGGCCGCCACCAGCGCGAGCTGGTATTCGAGCGGCACGTTGAAGATCAACGGCGCCACCAACGCGTTGAACAGGCCGCCGAGCGCGCCACCCAGTGACAGGCACAAATAGAACAGCGTGAGGTGCGTCACGCCCGGGCGATCGGACGCCAACTGAGCGTGGCAGACCATGGCGGCGGCCGCAAACGTCATCAGATGCAACGGCACGACCAGCCATGGCGGCTCCGCGGTCCTCATGATGATGATGACGACCAGCGGAAGCAGGAGCATCGGAAGCGCCAGGCCCGCGGCGTGCAGCGAGACGAGCGGCCGTCGCGCGAATGCCACCACGAACGTCAACAGGTAGAGCAAAAGCGGAATCACCCACAACAGCGGGACGACGGCCACGTCGGTCGACAAGTACGTCGTCACGCCGAGCAGGAGGCTCGAGGGCACAGCTGCGAGCGCGGTCCAGCGAAGCAACCGCGTCGGTCCGATGCGTCCGCCGTCGGCCGGGCGACGCCCGCGAGCGGCGTCAGGCGCCACTGATGTCTGCTGCCGTGCCGCCCTTCGATCGATCTTCCGGATCGCGGGTGTCTCGGCCGCCGCACCCGCAGTCCCTGGTCGCGCAATCACGATGGCTGCGCACAGCCCGCACAGCAGACCGAACGCCACGTAGGCGGCCGTCCACGCCCCGCTCTGCTCCTTCAGACCCAGCCACGGCTCTATCAGGGCCGGGTAGGCAACCAGCGCCGCCATGCTGCCGAGGTTGCTGGCTTGGTATAGAAAGTACGGATCCTGCGACTCGGGATGATCGCTGGCGGCGAACCAATGCTGCAGCACCGGCGCGGTGGTGGACACGACGAGAAACGGCAAGCCGATCGACACGCCCAGCATGCCGAGCAGCCACGGGATGGGATTGGCCTCGGCTGGCGGCGCCCAGCCAGGCACCACGCGAACCGGCAGCACGACGAAGGCCGCGACCAGCAGCGCCAGATGCAGCCCGATCTGCATGCGGCTCGACAGCCAGCGCGACGAGGCCCAGGCGTACAGGTAGCCCGCCAGCAGCATCACCTGGAAAAACACCAGGCACGTGTTCCACACCGCCGGTGCGCCGCCCAGGCGCGGCAGCAGCAGGCGTCCGAACATCGGTTCGAGCCAGAACAGCAGGACCGATCCCAGAAACAGGGTCAGCGTGAACAGCGCCGTGTGAAGACGAGCGGACATGGGTGCTCAATTGTACCCGACAGCCAACCTGGACTCTGCGGCTTGACAGGACCGGCGGGACGGATCAAGACTGAATGAACAGTCATTCAGTTTCAACGGGTCCACGATGCCAGCAGCCCTCTCCTCCGCCACGGCCCGCGCCGACGATGACGCCAGGCCGTCGCTTCGGCCGTCCGGGGCGCGCGCCGACCGGCACGACGCCATCCTCCGCGCCGCCACGCGCGTGTTCGCCCGCCACGGCTTCTTCAACGCCCAGGTGGCCGACGTCGCCCGCGAGGCCGGCGTGGCCGCCGGCACGGTCTACCTCTACTTCAAGGGCAAGGACGACTTGCTGGCGTCGATCTTCGAGCGCACCATGCGCACCGCGATCGACGAGGGCCGTGCCGCCCTCGCCGGCATCACCGACCCACTGCCTCGGCTCACTGCCATCGCCCGGCTGCATCTCGACCGCCTGGGCCGCGACCGCGACCTGGCGGTGGTCTTCCAGGTTGAACTGCGGCAGTCCACCAAACACATGGAGCGCTTCTCGTCCACGCTGCTGCGCGAGTACCTCGGCATCATTCGCGGGGTGATTGCCGACGGGCAGGCGGCAGGCGTGTTTCGTCAGGACGTCAAGGCCACCACCGTCGCCAAAGTCCTGTTCGGCGCGCTCGACGAGATGGCCACCAACTGGATGCTGAGCCGCCGACGCTACGCGCTGGCAGCCGACGCCGACATCGTCGTCGACCTGCTGGTTGGCGGGTTGCGCGCGCCAGATACCACCGCGACGACAAGGCGCCAGACAGCGCCGAACGAAGAGGACCGGACCGGGCGGCAGACGCCGCGCCGGCGGTCGAAGTCTGGTCAGGATCGAAGCGCCGGATCGCGGCCGCGAAGGAGTCCGTCATCATGATTCGAACCGTTGGCATCGTCGGAGCGGGCACGATGGGCGCCCAGATCGGCGCGCTGTTCGCCAGCATCGGCGTGGACGTCTGGTTGCTCGATCTCACGCCTCAGTTGTCGAAACAAAGCGTCGATCGGATGCGGAAGATGAGGCCGGATCCGTTCTACACCCCCGACGCGGCCGCCCGTATCCGCACCGGCGGTTTCGATCAGCATTTCGACGCCCTGTCGGAATGCGACTGGATCATCGAAGCGGTGGTCGAGCGCGCCGATATCAAGCGGCCGCTGCTCGAACGCATCGACAAGGTTCGGCGTCCCGGCACGATTGTGAGCACCAACACGTCCGGGCTGTCGGTGACGGCGCTGGCTGAAGGCCGATCCGAGGACTTCCGGCGTCACTGGCTCGGCACACACTTTTTCAACCCGCCGCGTTATTTGCGCTTGATCGAAATCATTCCCACGCCGGCCACCGATGCCGACGTGCTGGCCCGCGTGCAGGCCTACGCCGACCTCAGACTGGGCAAGGGCGTGGTCGTCGCCAAGGACACGCCCAATTTCATTGCCAACCACATCGGCGTGCACGGCGTCTTCCGCGTGCTCGACGCGCTGGCGACCGGGCGCTACACGATTGAGGAAATCGACGCGATGACCGGCCCAGCCATTGGGCGGCCCAAGAGCGCCACGTTCCGCACGCTCGACATCGCGGGCATCGATATCTTCGCGCATGTCGCCCGTACGCTGGCCGAGACGTTGACCGACCCCGACGCGCGGCGCGCGTTCGAGCCTCCGCCGCTGGTGCAGGAACTGATCGCCCGCGGATGGATCGGCGAGAAAGCGGGACAAGGTTTCTACAAACGCGTGAAGGGGCCCGGCGGCCAGTCGCAGATCCTCGTACTGGATCCGGCGACGATGGACTACCGGCCGTCCCAGCGCGTGTCGCTGCCGGCGCTCGAAGCCGCTCGCGCCATCGAGGATCCGGGGCCGCGGCTGCGCACGCTCTTTCTGGCCAAGGACCGCGTCGGCGACTTCACGCGCGCGACGCTGGGATCGTCGCTGCTTTACGCGGCCCAGGTTGCGCCCGACATCGCCCACGGCATCGACGACGTCGACCGGGCGATGCGGTGGGGATTTGGGTGGGACATCGGGCCGTTCGAGATCCTCGACCAGATCGGTGTGGGCACCGTGCTCGGCGCCGTCCCGCACGCATCGGCTCCGGTGCTGGCGCAGAAGGTCCTCGACGCGGGCCGCGATCGGTTCCGCCAGGGCGCGCTGCCGCCGGCCGGTCCGGGGCTCGAAATTTTGCGGACCGCCCGCGAACAATCCCGCGTCGTCAAACAGAACGCCGGGGCGAGTTTGATCGATTTGGGAGACGGCGTGCTGGGGGTCGAGTTTCACTCGAAGATGAACGCGCTTGGCGGTGATGCGATCGAGATGCTGCACGCCGGCACCGCGGAGGCCGCGCGCAATTTCCGTGCGCTGGTGGTAGGCAACGAGTCGGTCAATTTTTCGGCCGGCGCCAACCTGATGCTGCTGTTGATGGAGGCGCAGGAAGGCAACTGGGACGAAATCGACATGATGGTGCGGGCGTTTCAGGGCGCCACCGCCGCCCTCAAATACGCCGACGTGCCCGTGGTGGTCGCGCCGGTCGGGTTGGCCATCGGGGGCGGCTGCGAAGTGGTGTTGCACGGCGACCGGGTGCAGGCGGCCGCCGAGACCTATCTCGGCCTGGTCGAAGTCGGCGTCGGCCTGATCCCGGCTGGCGGCGGCACCAAGGAAATGCTGATTCGCTGCCTCGAGTCGCGGCCTCCGGGTTCGCAGGCCGATCTACTGCCTTTCGTGCAGCGCGCGTTCGAGACCATCGCGTTCGGCAAAGTGGCTGCCAGCGGCCCGGATGCCAAGCGGATGGGCTACCTGCGGTCCACCGACGCCATCACGATGAATCGCGATCGGCTGATCGCCGACGCGAAGACGCGCGCGCTGGCGCGGGCCGCCGAAGGCTATCAGCCTCCGGCGCGGCCGATGGCGATTCCGGTGGGCGGCGAGAACGTGCGGGCCGCGTTGTCGCTGGGCGTCCATCTGGCCAGGCGCGGCGATCGGATCAGCGATCACGATGCACTGATCGGTCGGAAGCTCGCGTGGATTCTGGCGGGCGGATCCGTGCCGCACGCAACCACCGTGTCGGAACAGCACGTGCTCGACCTCGAGCGCGAGGCCTTCATCAGCCTGTGTGGTGAACCGAAGACACTGGAACGGATCGGTCACACGCTCAAGACCGGAAAGACGTTGAGGAACTAGCCACGTGCTCGACATCGGAACCGGCCCGCCGCTCGTCCTGCTGCCCGGAATCCAGGGACGTTGGGAATGGATTGCCCCGACCGCGCACGCCCTGTCGCGCAGCTTCCGCGTGCTCGCCGTCTCACTGCCTGGCGAACCAGGCACCGCCTGCGGGCACGACCCGAGCCTGGGGTTCGAACTGTTCCTGCGCCAGATCGACGACGTGCTCGACAACGCGGGAGTCGGCGCGGCGGTGGTCTGCGGCGTGTCGTTCGGCGGGCTGGTGAGCGTGGCGTACGCGGCGAGCCGGCCGGCCCGTGTGCGTGCGCTGGTGCTCGCCTCTGCTCCGGGCCCTCGGTGGAAGCCCGACGCCCGCGTGCAGCGCTACGTGAACGCGCCGCTCGCGTCGGTACCCGCATTCGTCGCCCGCGCGGGCGGCCGTTTGTATCCGGAAGTGGCCGCGGCCCGGCCCGCGTGGAGTCAGCGATTCTCATTTCTTGCCGGCCATCTCGGCCGCATTCTCGGAGCGCCGATGTCGCCGCGTCGCATGGCGGACCGCATCCTGCTGGCCAGCGACGTGGATTTCGTGAGCCTGTGCGCGCGCATCACCGCGCCGACGTTGATCATGGCCGGCGAACCCGAACTGGATCGCGTCGTGCCGGTCAACGGCATGCAGGAATACCTCGACCTGATCGGTGACGCGCGGATGGTGACGCTGCCGCACACCGGCCACATCGGCATGGTGACCCGGGCGGGCGCGTTTGCCGACGTGGTCGGCGAGTTTTGCGGCCATCAGGAACATCAAGAGGTGGTGGCGTGATTCGAGAATTCCTCGGCCCCGCCGGCCGACTCGAAGCATTGCTCGATGAGCCTGCGTGGGGATGCCACATCGGACCGGTGCGCCGGCCGGACGCAACCACGTCGGACGGCCAGGCGAAACTCGACGATCCGCCACGCGTCGCCGTGGTGCTGGCGCACCCGTTGCCCACCGGCGGCGGCACCATGCACAACAAGGTCGTCTATCAGGTGGCCAAGTCGCTTTGCCGAACCGGTGCGGCGGTGCTGCGCTTCAACTTCCGCGGGGTCGGGACCAGCGCAGGCTCGTTCGACGAGGGCCCTGGCGAGATGGCCGACTTTCGGGCGGCGCTCGACGTGATGGCCGAGCGGTACCCGGGCGTCGAGTTGTGGGCGGCCGGATTCTCGTTCGGGTCGTGGATCGCCATGACAGTGGGTGCCACCGACGATCGGGTGTCGGCCGTCATCGGCATCGCGCCGCCGGTGGGCCGCTACGATTTCTCGGCCGTCACGACGAGCACAAAGCCGAAATTCTTTATTCAGGGCAACCGCGACGAACTGTGCCCGTATCGCGAGACGACGAAGTTCTACGCGCAGGTGCCCGATCCCAAGGAGATCGTCGTCATTGACGGCGCCGACCATCTGTTCGACGGCAAGACATTCGAACTCGGCGAAGCCGTCGAAGACCTGCTGTTCGATTTTGGGGTCAGATCCGAAACACAGCATTCTCCGAAAACCTGAAGAATGCTGTGTTTCGGATCTGACCCCGGTTCTTAGCAGAGGACGTGAGTGATGCGAGAAGCTGTGATTGTTTCGGCGGCACGGACGGCGATTGGCAGGGCTCCGCACGGCGCCCTGCGGACGGTGCGCCCGGACGAACTGGCGGCGACGGCCATCACCGAGGCCCTGCGCCGGGCGTCGGGGCTTGACCCGGCGCTGGTCGACGATGTGATTGTCGGGTGCGCGATGCCGGAAGCGGAGCAAGGCCTCAACGTGGCGCGGATCGCCAGCCTGCGCGCAGGGATTCCCGTGTCGGCATCAGCGGTCACGGTGAACCGCTTCTGCGCGTCGGGCCTTCAGGCCATTGCGTACGCGGCCGAGCGCATCATCGGCGGCGGCGCGGACGTGATTGTGGCTGCCGGCACCGAGAGCATGAGTCTGGTGCCGATGGGCGGCAACAAGATCTCGCCCAATCCGGCCCTGGTCGACAGCTATCCCGACGTCTATCTCAGCACCGGGCTTGTCGCCGAGAACCATGCGCGCGAGTGCGGGTTGTCGCGCGAGGAGCAGGACGGGTTTGCTTTCCGCAGTCACCTCCGGGCGATCGCCGCCATCGACGGCGGCCGTTTCCGCGACGAAATCGTCCCGGTTCGCGTGAAGCTGACCGACCCGTCGCTCGATGGCTCCGCCCCCACCTCCCGCGAGTTCGTGTTCGATGTCGACGAGGGACCTCGCCGGGACACGTCGATGGAAGCCCTGGCCAAACTCAAGCCCGCGTTTCACGCCACCGGCACCGTGACGGCCGGCAACTCGTCGCAGATGAGCGATGGAGGGGCGGCGGTCATCGTGATGTCGCGGGAACAGGCTGACGCCCTTGGGTTGCGGCCGCTCGCGCGATTTGTCGGGTATGCCACGGCGGGCGTCGAGCCTGAACGATTCGGTGTGGGGCCGGTTCCGGCGATCAGGAAATTGCTCGCGCGGACCGGGTTGCGCCTCGACCAGATCGACCTGGTGGAACTCAACGAAGCGTTTGCCGCGCAGATGCTTGCGTGCTTGCGAGAGTTGCCGATCGATCCCGATCGGCTCAACGTCAACGGCGGCGCTGTGGCGCTCGGTCATCCGCTCGGCTGCACGGGCGCGAAACTGACGACGTCGCTGCTGTATGAGATGCAGCGGCGCGGGGCCCGCTACGGCATGGTGTCGATGTGCGTGGGAGGCGGGATGGGCGCGGCCGGGATCTTCGAGCGCTGCTGAGCGCGGGATCTTCGAGCGCTGCCAAGAGCGGCAGCCCGTAGGCGCCGCGCAGCGGGTAGGCGGCGGGCGCGGGGCAATCCGATGGAGGCCGGGTCTTCAGACTCGGCGATCCAAGTGCGCAAGTGAGACGTGCGGTCGGCGTCCCCGTGGCTCCACCAGACGTGAGGGGAGCAAGCCAGGCGGTCGCCACCAGAGGCGACGGAAGCGAACCAGGCGGTCGCCACCAGCGGTGGGGGCCGCGAGGCCGGACCGAATGGGATGGAGGCCGGGTCTTCAGACTCGGCGCAAGGAGTTCTTATGAGCGTGCAGGCTGACGTGTTGGCGACCAGGGGTGGCGGATGGCTGTTGGCGGCGACCGAGCCGTCGACCGTCTTCAGCGCGGATCGGTTCACCGAGGAACACAAGCTGATCAGCCAGACGGCCGACGAGTTCATGTCGACCGAGGTGCTGCCGAACATCGATCGCCTCGAGCAGAAGGACTGGGCCTTCGCCCGCCAGCTGCTGCGCCAGTGCGGCGACCTGGGCCTGCTCGGCGCCGACACGCCGGAAGCGTACGGCGGCGTCCATCTCGACAAAGTCTCGTCGCTCATCCTGAGCGAGCGGCTTGCGCTGAGCGCGTCGTTTGCCACCAGCTACGGCGCGCAGGTCAATCTGGCGCTGCTGGCGATTCTGCTGTTCGGCACCGAGGCCCAAAAGCGGAAGTACGCGCCGAAGCTCGTATCGGCCGAATTGATCGGCGCCTACGGCCTGTCGGAATCCGGCGCCGGATCGGACGCGCTGGCGGCCAAGACGCGCGCGACGCGGCAGGCCGACGGCAGCTTCGTGGTCACCGGCGAGAAGATGTGGATCTCGAACGGCGGCTTCGCGGATCTCTATATCGTGTTCGCCAAAGTCGATGGCGAGCACTTTACCGCCTTCATTGTCGAGCGCGCGTTTCCCGGCGTGTCGAGCGGCAAGGAAGAGCACAAGATGGGGTTGCTCGGGTCGTCGACCACTTCGGTGCTCCTGCAGGACGTGCGCGTGCCGGCCGAGAACGTCCTGGGCGAGGTGGGCAAGGGCCACCGCGTCGCGTTCAACGTGCTCAACTTCGGCCGGCTCAAGCTCGGTTTCATGTGCAACGGCGGTGCGATGGCGGTGATTGGCGAATCGGCCCGATATGCGGCCACGCGCCAGCAGTTCGGGCATCCGATCGCGTCGTTTGGCGCGATCAAGCACAAGATCGGCGAAATGAGCGCGCGCACCTACGCGCTCGAAAGCATGCTCTACCGGACGGCCGGCCTGCTCGACGCGTTCATCACCGAACGCCAGATCGTGAAGGAAGACATGGCTGCGGTTCTGGCCGCCGGCGAAGAATACGCCATCGAAGCGTCGATCGCCAAGGTGGCCGGCAGCGAGGTGGCCGAGTTCGTGCTCGACGAGAACGTGCAGATTCACGGCGGCAACGGATTCGTGCACGACTACCCGGCCGAGCGCCACTACCGCGATGCGCGAGTCAATCGCATCTTCGAAGGCACCAACGAAATCAACCGGCTGCTGATTCCCGGCATCCTGATGAAGCGCGCGATCAAGGGCGACCTGCCGATCTTCCAGGCGGCCAAGCAACTCCAGGCCGAATTGATGGGGCCGCCCCAGATGGGGGCCAAAGCCTCCGGCGGATTGCTTGCCGACGAACAGCAGACTGTGGCGAGTCTCAAGAAGGTGGCGCTCGCGGTGATGGGCGTCGGGATGCTGCGGCACGCCGAGAAACTGGCCGACGAGCAGGAAGTGATGATGTCGATGGCCGACATCCTCATCGACACGTACCAGGCCGAGAGCGCGGTGCTGCGTGCGCTCGACGCGTCGTCGCGATCGCTTCCCAACGCGGGTCTGCAACAGGACGCCGCCCAAGTGTTCGTGCACGACGCGGTCGCCCGGGTCGACCTCAACGCCAGGCAGGCCCTGGCGGCGCTCGCAGATGGCGACATGCTGCGCACGCACCTCGCGGCTTTGCGGCGCTTGCTGAAGCCGGGGCCGGTGAATACGATTGCGCTGAGACGCCGGCTTGCCGACGCGACGGTTGCGAAGGGTGGGTACCTGTTTAGATAGGTTCGCGGCCGGGACCCGCGCTCGCCTTGGCGTGAGGAATCGGAGGAGTGCGTGTCGGAGGTGTGCGTGTCGGAGATGAGAGCGCAAAGGACGGGAGCGCCGAGATTCTCCATTCGGGGTTCGCGGTTCGCGACGCCGCGTGCGAGGCTGGCCTTGGCCGTGCTGGCGATCCTGGTGGCGCTGAGCGCCTCGTGCGGCACGCCTCCCGATCCGGACCAGGCCTACATCAGGACGTTGCAGGTGGAGCGGGCCAGCAAGGACGCCGGATTCCAATCGGCCGCGAATTCGCCGATTCCGACCGCCGCGCGGGCGACATACCTCCCGCTCAAGTACTTCGCTCCGGATGCCGGCTACATCGTCCCGGCGTCGTTCACCGCGGCACCAGCCCGCACACCCGCCAAGATGCCCACTTCAACCGGACAAGTGCGCGACATGGAGTTGGTGGGAACGCTCGAGTTCACGCTCAAGGGAATGCCGATGTCTCTTTCGGCGTTCGTCGAAGCCGACACGCCGCCCGATCGGCTGTTCGTGCCGTTTACGGATCTGACCAGCGGCACCGAAACGTACTCCGCCGGGCGCTACCTTGAGATCGATCGGACCCGGACCGGTATCTATACGATCGACTTCAATCGGGCGTTCAATCCCTATTGCTACTACAACCACGAGTACGACTGTCCGTACCCACCAAAAGAGAATCGGCTCGCGATTCCGATTCACGCGGGAGAGAAACTGGCGCAGACGGCGATTCCGGCTCGTTGACGCCCCCGGGCTCGACCGCACGGTCACAACGTCCCCGTCTCCTCACGCTGGCGCAGCACCCGCGCCCTTCCCCTCACGTCAGATTTTCGCCTGGTGTTTGCTTCGTGGTCCGGGCAAGCCCCCCGCGTACGTGCCTTGGATAAGTGTCAGCCGGGTGCGGTCGGCCCCTCAAATATACGACAAATTGAATCCTAATTCTCCAACGTTTTGGATCTATGCGCGTGTCAGCGGGATTCAACTCGCTTAAATCGGTCATTTTTATCATTCTCTGTCTTGGCATAAAACTCGCTAGGTTCTGGTTAGGGCTATCTCAATCTAGCGCTGCGTCTGTTGCCGGCCGTTAGGTCTGACGAGTTGGCTACGCGCCGCCAAGGTGTTATCGCGTCGTATGGGGCGCGAGTCGCCTTCGATGTTCTGGTTCAGGAGGATGCAAGAATGAAAGTTCGACTGTTGATCATGCTGATCGTGCTGACGTTGGTTGGAGGCCTGGGCGTGGCGAACGCGCAGGAGACCGGCAGCATTTACGGCAAAGTCTCGGATTCCAGCGGTGCGTTGATGCCTGGCGTGACGGTGACGTTGACGGGCACGGTGCTGCTGCAGCCGCGGACGGCGGTGACCACGGACACTGGCACGTTCCAGTTCCCGCGGCTTGGGATCGGCCTCTACACGGTCAAATTTGAACTCAGCGGGTTCAAGACGATCGTCAAGCAAGGTGTCCGCGTCGAAATCGGCCTGAATGCTCAGGTCAATCAGAACCTCGAGATTTCGGCAGTGCAGGAAACGGTCACGGTCAGCGGCGAAGTGCCGCTGGTGGACCTCAAGGACACGTCGAAGACGAGTCGCTTCACGCAGGAAGCGCTGCAGAATATTCCGTCGGCGCGCGACCCGTGGGTCATCCTCGAGCAGTCGGCCGGCATCGTGATGGACCGCCAGAACATCGGCGGCAATGCATCGGGCCAGCAGTCGAACTTCGTGGCGCGCGGCGCGGCCTTCGCGCAGTCGAAGTGGAACCTGGACGGCATCGACATCACGGACATGTCGGCCACGGGCGGTTCGCCTGTGTACTACGACTTCGACGCGTTCGAAGAGATGCAGATTTCGACCGGCGGCGCCGACGTGACGATGCAGACGCCCGGGGTCGGCATCAACCTGGTGACCAAGAGCGGCACCGACACCTTCCGCGGTTCTGGTCGCTACTACATCACCGACCAGAAGTTCGAATCGGTCAACATCACCGACGCGCTTCGGGCGCAGGGCGCGACCTCCGGCAATCCGATCCAGAACATCAAGGACTACGGGTTCGAGGTGGGCGGCCCCATCAAGAAGGGCAAGGCGTGGCTCTGGGGCAGCTACGGCGTTCAGAACGTCGGGGTTGGCGTGAACGGCTTCTATCAGCCGACGGCGGCGTGCCTGGCTGTGAAGGCGGCACCTCTCACCTACGCCATCAAGGACGTGTGGAACTGCCTGAACACGGACCTTACGCAACTGAAGACCTTCAACATGAAGGCGGCAGTCCAGGTTGCCCGCAACAACCAGTTCTCGTTCTTCATGAACACCGCCGGCAAGATCCGCAACGCGCGCGGCGCCGACGACCTGCACCCGATTGAAACGACCAGCCGCCAGATGGGCGTGGCCAACACGGCGCTCGGGTCGGGATGGTGGAAGACGGGCATGCCGAAGACCTACAAGTGGAGCGACCGCCAGATCTTCACGGATCGCTTCATGATGGAACTCCAGTACGCGCACGTCGGCAACAACTTCGTGCTCGACTTCCACGATCCCAGCCTGTCGACCGTGCAGCCGAGCCTCGACACGACGACGAGCATGAATGGCCGTTCGTCGACCGCGAGCACCTACGTGCGGCCGACCGACAGCATCGACCTCACGGGCAACTACTTCTTGACCGGCTTCATGGGCGGCGACAACGCCATCAAGTTCGGGCTCAAGTACCGGAACGATATTGCCCACTCAGAGACCCACACCGGCGGCAATGCCATCGCGCGGTTCCACGACGTCGTGGTCAACGGGGTTCTGACGCCCGTCGCGTACGAGGCCCAGATCACCCGCGACTCGATCACGGAATACGGCCTGCACAATCGCAGCGTCTATATCTCCGACACCTACACGCGGAGGAGGATGACGATCAATGTCGGCTTCCGGTACGACTACCAGACCGACTTCGCCAACGGGTCGACCGTTCCGGCGTCGCCGTTCTTCGGAAAAGTCACGGGGCTCTTCAACGTCGATGGATCGTATGCCGGCGCCGGCGCGGCGCTCGCCCAGTTGCCCTCTGCGTCCTTCGCGGGAGCCGCGGCTGGCGTGTCCTTCAAGACCTGGTCGCCGCGCCTCGGGTTCACCTACGACGTTCGCGGCAATGGCCGCAGCGTCGTCAAGCTGAGCTACGCCCATTACATCGGGCAGGACGGCACGGGAAGTCTGTCGGGCGTCTACAACCCGGTGGCCAGCGCCTACGTGCGGTACCCATGGCACGATCTCAACGGCGATGGGATCATTCAATCGAACGAGGTCGATTCGAGCGCGGCGCCGTTGTCGTGGTCGGGCGGATACAACTATCTGAATCCGACCCAGTTGACCACGACCGGCAAGATTGATCCGAACCTGACGGCCGAAAAGACCAACGAGTTCATCGTGGGATTCGACCAGCAGTTCGGCACGCAGTTCGCGGTGAGCGCGAGCTACATCTACCGGAAGTACACGAACTTCTCGTGGTCGCCCACCGACAACTGGAGCGCGGCGAACTACGTCGCAGTGCAGTTCACCCCGACGGCAGCCAACTGCCCGGTGGCTGGGGCGCAGTGCAACCAGATCACCTACTTCCAGCCGACCAGTCAGCCTGGGGTCGCGTACACCCTGACGAATCAGCCGAACTACTACCGAAAGTACGGCGGCTTCGAATTGTCGCTCCGGAAACGGATGGCAAATCGCTGGACAGCCAATGCCAGTTTCTCGTACAACGACGCTCCCCAGTACTACGGTGACGGGTCGTATCAGGACCCCACCAACATCGCGCAACTCAACGGCGGGCAGTACGCGCCGCAGACCAGCGGCAGCGGCATCGACAACGTGTTCCTGAACACGATGTGGACGTTGCGGGCCTCGGGATCCTACACGCTGCCGGTGGGCGACGTGAATTTCGCGGGCTTCTTCAACGCACGCGGAGGCTATCCGTTCCCGCAGACGATCACGACACCGACCCGGCCATTCAGCGCCGGCACGGCCAGCGTCTACATCGCCGAGTACGGCAGCGTCCGGCTGCCGACGTACCGGGCCATGGACTTCCGCGTTGACCGGCCCTTCACGCTCGGCAAACGGGTGAAGGTGGCGCCGAGCATCGACATCTTCAACCTGTTCAACACCGCTACGGTGCAGTCGCGCCGCCGCGCGCAGAACGCGACCAACGCGAACCTCATCAGCTCCATCGTGGCTCCGCGCGTCGCCCGGTTCGGCGTGCGCGTCACGTTCTAGTGGAAAGGGAGTAGCGATGCGCGGTTAGGGGTTCGCGATTCGACGCGGCGCCTGACCGTCAGTTCTTCGGGGGGTGAGCCCATTGTGGGTCCACCCCCCTTTCTTTGCCCGGAGTGCCCGGTCTCCGATCGACACCCGCGTCCCGAAGCCGAATCCCAATCTCTCGGTTCGCCACCAGTCCAGCCCGATCCCCAGGGCTCCACTCCCTACCGGTCGTCGATCCCCAACCCAGCTTCAATCCCACCCGTGCTACCATGCGCGCGCCTGAGTTCTTCAAGGAGTTCCTATGCGGCAGCAAGCACGATTGGCGTTCTGTCTGGTTCTGGCGACCTGCGTCTGGCTGATGTTCGACGGCGTGGCGGCACAGCAGCCCGCCAAACGCCCCATCACGCACGACATCTACGATGGATGGAAATCCATCCAGGGCACAAAGTTGTCGCGAGACGGCACGTGGCTGATTTACACGCTGGCGCTGCAGGATGGCGATGGCGAACTGGTCGTGCGCAACCTCAAGACCCATGTCGAGAAACGGCAGGCGCGCGGCCGTGATGCGGTGCTGACGGCCGACGATCAGTTTGTCGTGTTCGCGGTGGCGCCGGTGAAGGCCGCGGTCGACAAAGCCAAGAAGGAAAAGAAGAAAGCCGAGGACCAGCCCAAGGCGGGCCTTGGCGTGCTGAATCTCGCTACCGGCGACGTCTTTGTGACGACCCGCGTCAAGAGTTTCAAGTTGCCCGAAGACTCCGGCAAGTACGTCGCGTACCTGTTGGAGGCGCCGGAAAAGAAGCCCGACGCCAAGGACGACAAGAAGGAGATCGAGGCGACCGGCGAGAACAGCGCCGGCGCGAAGGCAGAGGCCAAGGCCGCCGGGAAGCCCGATCCGAAGGCGGAGGCCGGGTCCGGAGACGCGAAAAAGAAGAAGGACAAGAAGAAGGATCCCGGCACCGACCTGATCGTCCGCGAGCTCGGCACGGGAACGCAGACCACCATTGCCGAAGTGGCCGAATACGCCTGGAGCAAGGACGGCGCGTGGCTGGCCTACGGCGTGTCGTCGGCGGCCAAGACGCCTGAGAAGGATGGCGCGTACGCGCGGCGCACGGCTGATGGCGCCACCAGGGCGCTGCTTTCGGGGCTGGGTCACTACAAGGGATTCGCCTTTGATGACAAGGCCGCGCAGTTGGCTTTTCTCTCCGACCGCGACGCCTACAAGAAGGACGTGACGACGTTCGCCCTGTATTTCTGGCCGACGACGGCCGACGCCGCGACGCAACTGGTGGCCGAGAGCAGCAAGGGGATGCCAGAGGGCATGGCGGTCAGCGAGAACGGCACGCTCGACTTTTCGAAGGATGGCGCGCGATTGTTCTTCGGCTACGCGAAACCGCCGACACCAGAGCCGCCCGACGACGCGCCGGATCCGGTGAAGGTGGACCTCTGGCATTGGAAAGACCCGGAGCTGCAGTCGATGCAGAAAGTGCGGGCCGAAGAGGAGAAGAAGCGCAACTACCAGGCCGCGGTCTATCCGAAAGACAAGAGCATCATCGCGTTGGCGAGCCCCGACATGCCGACCGTCAGGCTGACCGAGGATCTCCCGATCGCGCTGGGCGCATCGGACGTGCCGTATCGCCAGCTCACTTCGTGGGACATGGGCTACAACGACTATTTCCTCGTCACCCTTCAGGACGGCGCGCGCCAGAAGATGCTCGAGAAGGCGCCGTTTGACGCTCGCCTGTCGCCCGGTGGCAAGTACGTGATTTATTTCGACGCCAGCTCGCACGACTGGATGGTCTACCGGGTCGCCGACCACACACGAATCAACCTCACCGCCAAGCTGGGCGTGAAGTTCGAAAACGAACACTGGGACACGCCAGACCTGACCGCGCCATATGGCGTAGCGGGATGGACCGAAGGCGACGGATCGGTCTGGCTGTACGACCGCTACGACATCTGGGAAGTGCGGTTCGACGGCGTGCCCGCGCGCATGCTCACCAGCGGCGTGGGTCGAAGACAGAAGCTCGTCTTCCGCTATCAGCGCGTGGACAGCGACGAAGGAGCGGCGGCGCCTGGCCGCAGGCGCGGCGGGGCGGGTTCCGATCAGCCCATCAAGCTCGACAAGCCGGTCCTGCTCGCGACGACTGACGATGTCAGCAAGGCGAGCGGCTACTACAGAATTACCGTGCCCGCGCCTCCCGTGGCGCCAACGACGAGCACCACGTCGCCGAAAAAGCCCGCAGCCACCAACATAAAAGCCGCGGTGCCAGCCCCGGCAGCGCCGCTGGCGGATCCGGTCAAGGTCGTGATGCTGGACAAGTCGGTCGGCGGCCTCGTCAAGGCCAGGAACGCCGACGTCTACCTGCACACCGAACAGCGGTTCGAGGAGTTTCCGAACCTGTGGGTCAGCGACGGCACCTTCGGCAACCCGACGAAGATCACGGAGGCGAATCCGCAGCAGGCGCAGTTTCTCTGGGGCCGGTCCGAGTTGATCGACTATCGCAACGCCGACGGCAAGGTGCTGCGGGCGATTCTCACCAAGCCCGAGAACTTCGACCCGGCCAAGAAGTATCCGCTGATCGTGTACATCTACGAGGAGTTGACCGCGGGACTCCACCGGTACGTCGCGCCGGCGCCCGGCGGCAGCAGCATCAACGTCGCGCGCTACGCGAGCAACGGCTACATCGTGCTTCAGCCGGACATCGAGTACGAGATCGGCTATCCGGGCGATAGCGCCTACAAGTGCGTCATCCCGGCCGTGCAGCACCTCGTCGAACAGGGGTACATCGATCCGGCGCGCATCGGCATCCAGGGCCACAGTTGGGGCGGTTACCAAATCAGCTACATGATCACGCGCACCAACATGTTCCGGGCCGTCGAAGCGGGAGCGTCGGTGGTGGACATGGTGAGCGCGTACGGTGGGATTCGCTGGGGCACCGGCATGTCGCGGGCCTTTCAGTACGAGCGGACGCAGAGCCGAATCGGGGCGCCGCCGTGGCAGCGCTCGCTGCAGTTTATCGAGAACTCGCCGATCTTCTGGGTGGAGAAGGTCAATACGCCCTATTTGACGATGGCCAATGACGAAGACGACGCGGTGCCGTGGCAGCAGGGCATCGAGTTCTTCAGCGCGTTGCGGAGGCTGGGCAAAGAAGCCTACATGTTCAGCTTCAACGGCGAGAAGCACGGCCTACGGGAGCGGGAGAACCAGAAGTACTGGACCGTGCATATGGCCGAGTTCTTCGACCATTACCTGCTGGGAGCGCCGCTGCCGCAGTGGATGGAGAAGGGCGTGCCGTACCTCGAGCGCGGCAAGCGGGATATGACGCCGTTCTACGGGAAGAAGTGAATCGGGAGGGCCGGGGAGACCCGGCCTCCAGCAATCATCGTCACCACCACGACCGAGCCGGTCTGGTGGAGCCCCGGGGGCACCGAAGGCACACAGAAGTTCAGGAAGGCCCCGGCCGCCTCGCTCAGCGGCCGATGCCGGCGACCTCCTGATAGAGATACGCCGACGCCAGGATGCCGTTAAAGAAGTTGTCGAGGTTGAACTTCTCGTTGGGCGCGTGCAGGTTGTCGTCGGGTAATCCGAATCCAAACAACACGACCGGCACCTTCAACTCTTCCTGAAAGTTCGCGACCACCGGAATCGATCCGCCTTCGCGTGTATACACGGGCCGCTTGCCGAAGCCCTTCTCGATGGCCCGGCCGGCCGCCTGCACGTAGAGGTTGTCGAAATCCGTCATCCACGGCTTTGCGCCGTGCAGGTTCGTCACTTTCACGTCTACCGTCTTCGGCGTGATTTTCCTGACGTAGGCCTCGAACAGCGCCGCAATCTTGTCGGGATCCTGATTGGGCACCAGGCGCATGCTCACTTTCGCCATCGCGGTGGCGGCAATCACGGTCTTGCTGCCTTCCCCGGTCCAGCCGGCCAACATCCCGTTGACGTCGAGCGACGGTCTGGCCCAGATGCGTTCGAGTACGCTGAAGCCGCGCTCGCCGGCGAGCCTGGGGGCGGCGATGTGCTTCTTGAAACCTTTCTCGTTGAACGGCAGTTTCTTGAATTCGGCGCGCTCTTCCTCGCGCAGTTCCCGCACGTCGTCGTAGAACCCGGGAATCTTGACGTGGCCGCCCTTGTCCTTGAGTTGGGCGATCACGCTGGCCAGCACGTTGGCCGGATTGGCGACGGCGCCGCCGTACGATCCGGAGTGGAGATCCTGGCTCGTGCCGCGCATGTCGATTTGCATGTAGGCCAGGCCGCGCAGGCCGTAGCAGATTGACGGCACGCCCCGGTCGAACATCTCGGTGTCCGACACGAGCACCATGTCGCAGGCGAGGGCCTCGCGATGCGCCTGCACGTAGGGCACCAGGTTGACGCTGCCGACTTCTTCCTCGCCTTCCAGAACGACCTTGAAGTTGACCGGAAGCCGGCCGGCCTTGGTGAGGTGCGCCTCGATCGCCTTGAGGTGAATAAACACCTGCCCCTTGTCGTCGCACGCCCCCCGCGCATAGATCTCGCCATCGCGCACGGTGGCCTCGAAGGGAGGCGACTTCCACAGCTCGATCGGATCGGCCGGCTGCACGTCGTAGTGACCGTACAGCAGGATGGTCGGCGCGCCCTCCGCGTGCAACCAGTCGGCGTAGACGATCGGGTGACCGGCTGTGTCGACAACCGCGACGTGCTCGAGACCGATGCGCGTCATCTCGGCCGCCGCCCACTCGGCCGCCCGCCGGACGTCGCCGGCGTGCTCGGGCATCGCGCTGATGCTGGGAATCGCCAGAAACGGCTTCAACTGCTCGACGTAACGGTCTCGGTTCACCTGAATGAAGTCGACGATGTCGTTCATGAATTCGGTCTCCCAGAGGCGCCATTGCTGCGCCAGCCTTCATCATACCCTTTGGGGGACGAACCGGACCGAGCTCACTTGATTCCGCTGATGACGGGCTCCAGCCAGAAAGGCGAATCGGATGACGCCAGGCCATCCACGCTGAAGACGAGGGTCCAGGCCGTCTCGCTGGGCCGGTAGAACAGGCTCCATTGCCATCCGGCCCACGCCGACAAGTCGACGACGACGGGGGCGCAGACACGGTCGGCGGCAACATCTCGCGGCCGAAGTTGCCTCTCGAAGACCTGTTCGTAGAGTTTTCCGCCGGAGACGCCAATTCTGAAGACCGCACGACCGGCAGATATGCCGGTGCGGTCGGGCGCGAGCAAGACGAAGGCCCTCAGGGTTGCCTTGCGGGGTATCCTGATGGACCAGCCGATGCGACTGGGCTGAGGAACGGCGACGGCTGGAAACTGGCGACCGTCACACGCGAGGTCGCGCACCACGAAGGCATCGTCGGTCCGAGTTGGCGGCCGCTTGTCGGCGACGGCGAGCAGCGACAGCAGGTCGATACGGATGGGCTGGGACGGCCTGCCGCATCCGCCGGTCGAGCCCAGCAGCACGGCGACGGCAAGGCCGGCCAGGCCGGGGCGAAGCAGGCTGGGGGCCACGCGGGCAGCAACGGACCCATACCAGGTGCACATGGCGCGACGTTTCGACATCGAATTGCTCACGATCATATACACGCGGCACCGCGCGCGCCTCATGCTGTTTGCACGGCTGGCGCTGGTCGCGGTGTTTCTTGCGCTGGTCTCGAGGTACTACGGCCCGCTCACCGGGTTCACCTCGCTCATTAACTTTACCGAGCGCGACCACCGATTCGAAAGCCAGACGCTGCAGCGGACCACGCACCATCACTACGCAGGAGCGGCCGGGTACGACGGCCAGTTCTACGCGCAGTTGGCCATGGACCCGCTGTTGCGCGAATCCGACACAGACTATCTGATGGACATGGCGCCGTTCCGGGCCCGGCGCATTCTGTTCTCGATGACGGCGTACTGCCTCGGCCTGGGACGACCGGCGTGGATTCTCCAGGCGTACGCGCTGCAGAACGTGCTGGTGTGGTTGCTGCTGGCCTGGTGGCTGGCGCGCCGATTGCCGACCGGAGACATGCGGGGGTTGCTGGTGTGGGCGGCTTGCCTGTTTACCCAGGGGTTGCTCGCGTCGGTCAGGCTCGCGGTTCTCGACGGACCAAGCCTGCTGCTGATTGCCCTGGTGGTCACCGCCGCGGAGAAGGGTCATATCAAAACCGCGGCCGCCGTCCTCGGCGTGTCGGTGCTCGGTCGCGAAACCAACATCCTGGCAGCCGCCGCCCTCGTGCCGCTGGTGTTGGCTCCGACGACGCGCCCGCGCTGGTGGGCGCTGGGGGCCTGCGCGCTGCTGGTTGTCGTGCCGGAACTGGTGTGGCTCGACTATCTGCGATCGATCTATCGTTCGACAGTTCTTTCGAGCGGCCCTCAACTCGGCTGGCCGTTCGTAGCGTTTGCCGCCCAGTGGAACCGTGTCCTGCACGGAGCATTCCTCACGGCAGGCCCCGACGCGATCTGGCGCAGTCCGAGCGCCATGGTTCTGGTCTCGCTTACGGCACAGGCCGCAGGTCTTCTGTTCCGGCCGAAGCTTCGCACCCCGTGGTGGTGGGCCGGCGCCGTGTTCGCGTTGCTGATGCTGACGGTCTCCGACCACGTGTGGGGCGGAGAGCCAGGCGCCACTCCGCGTGTCGTGCTGCCGATGACGCTGGCGTTCAACCTGACGCTGCCGACCGGTCGAGCGTTCTGGCCGTGGCTGGTGGCCGGCAATCTCACGGTGATTCCAGGCGTGATGATGCTGTTGAGGTAGGGTGGCGCTCAGGCCTTGGCCTGAAGCAGGCCGTTGCGCATGATGTCGGAAATCTCGTGGATGATTTGGCCGGTGCTCTTGCCGTACAGGTCGGGCACGCCGAACACGAGCTCGACGGCGAAGTGCTGCAGGTACGTCCTGAACACGAACATGATGGCTTCGGCCGGCGGGATGTCGCGGCGCAGCTTCCCCGCGATCCGGATCTCGTCTTTGTGGACGTCGACGAATCGCTCGAACACGGCGGCCATCTCGGAGTAGAACTTCCTGATGTGGCTGCCTTCGAACTCGACCACGTCCACATAGATCAGCCGGACGTAGGGCCGATACTTGGCGATGCTTTCCTGTGCGGCGAGACCCAGCGCTTCGAGATTTTCTGGGAACGTCCCCTCCGTGAGCGCGCGGGTGACGGGGAATTCGGGCGTCTCCACGACGCGCCAGAAGGTGTCGAGCAGTTCCCTGAAAATCGATTCCTTGTCCTGAAAGTGATGGTAGAGGTTGCCGATCGAGACGGCCGCCTTTTGGGCGACGTCCCGCATGGAGGTGGCGCGGTAGCCCTGCGTCGAAAACAACGCGAGCGCCGAGTCCAGGATGCTCGCACGGCTGCGCTGGGTGCGTTCTTCCTGATTCATGATGTCGAGTCGGTTGCCTCACGCCGAACTGGTTCACGCAAGCGATGGCCCGGGCATTGGGCCGGGGCCACCCGGCCAGGCCCGCACCTGGCCCTCTGACCCATATTACACCCTCGGCTCGGCAGTCATCGATCGCGGCCGGAGACCGCCGCAGGCGTGCACACGGGCTGGTGGCCGCGTGCCGTCAAGGCTTGAGCATGCCATGGCGCAGGATGTAGGCGATCTCGCCGACCACTTCATCGCTGCTCTTGCCGAAGTGATCGGGAACGCCAAACACGATGTCGACGGCGAAGTACTGGAGGAAGGTCCGAAACGTGAGCATGACAGCCGACGCGGGAGAAATCTCCGGCCGCAGTTTCCCCTCGAGCTTGAGTTCGTCCTTGTGGGCGGCAACGAACCGCTCGAACCGCCCCGCCATTTCCGAGTAGAACTTCCGAATGTGGCTGCCGCCGAACTCGACGACATCAACGTAGATCAACGCCACGTACGGGCGGTAGAGCTCGACGCTGGCACGCGCGGCACGCCCTATTTCTTCGAGGTTCTCGGGAAAGCTCCCCGTGGTCAGGGCCTTGTTGGTCGGGAACTCCGGATCCTCAATCGCGCGCCAGTACGTGTCGAGCAACTCGCGGAAGATGGTCTCCTTCTCCTTGAAGTGATGATAGACGCTGCCGGTCGACACGCCGGCCCGCTGCGCGATCTCGCGGGTTGACGTGGCGCGGTATCCCTGATGCGAAAACAGCGCGAGGGCCGCGTCGAGAATCTGCGCGCGGCTCCGCTCCGTCCGTTCTTCCTGGTTCATGCTGTCGCCACCGTGGCGGGTCCCTCTCGAACAAAAACGAGCGTGGTCGACCGGGCCGCCATGAAGCGTCTCAGGTTCTCGAAGAAGATGTCCGGCTTCTCCAGGTACACCACGTGCCCGCAATCCTCGACGATCTCGAAGCGCACGTTCGGCAGGATGCCGCAAAGCTTCCGCTGCACCGAGGGCGGAATCGCCCGGTCCTCGGCGCCCGCCATCACGAGCGTCGGCGTCTGAATGGCGCGGTACTCCGGGAGACGCGCGTCGAGGGCCGCGAAGAAGGGATCCTGCGCCTGGGTCAGACGGACAAGGCAATGGCGGCGATCCTTGAAACGGTCGAAGAACTTCTGCCGCATCGACTCGAGGCTGCCGCGCGCCGACCGCGCAAAGGTCTCGCCAAAAATCTTCTCGTACATGTAGTGCGTGTAGACCTCGAAGACCTCGAGTGTGCCGCGATAGAAGCGCAGCGACAAGGCCTCGTACATCTCGAATAATTCCTCGTGGCTCAACAGAATGCCCGAGATGGTCAGCGTCAACAACCGCGCCTGGTAGCGACGCGCGTAGTCGAGCCCCACGAATCCGCCGTACGAGATGCCCATCAGATGAAACCGCTCGATCCCGAGATGATCGGCGATCATCGTCAGGTAGTCGCCAAACCGCGGGATGTCGTAGGGCACGTCGTCGGCCGACGACCCACCCTGGCCGAGGTAGTCCCAGAGCAGGACGTCGTAACGATCGGTGAGCCGCGGCACGAATCCGTACCACGACCGCGTATGCATGGCGAGGCCGTTGAGCAGGCAAACCGTTTCGCGGTCTCCCGTCCCAAATCGCTCCCAGTGGATCCGATGGCCGTCGGCCTGCACGAACCCTTCGGCATCCGGAGTGAGGTCTGCCATGGACGTTCCTGCCCCAGCAGGCTGGCGCGCCTGGCGCCGGCCGCTGCTACACGGCGGGTTTCAAGACGGTGCACACCGAGGCGCAAATCGGGCCCCCGATGTTGAAGGTTGCCGCCGCCTTGGCATGCTTCACCTGCAGCGCGGGCGGCACCTTGCCCAGCAACTGCCACGCGGCCCAGCCCAGCATCGCGATGCCGGTCGCTCCTACCGGATGCCCTTTCGCGATGAGCCCGCCCGACGTGTTGATGCCGCACTCCCCGTCGACGCTGGCACGGCCATCAACCCAGTACTTGGCGCCCTGGCCGTACGCCGCTTTGCCAATCACCTCGGTGCCGATGGCGCCCATCACCGTGAAGCAGTCGTGGATCTCGGCCACGTTCACATCCGCAGCCGACACGCCGGCCATCTGGTACGCCTTGGCCATCGCGCCCATCGCGCCCTTGGGCTTGAGCACGTCCCGGCCTGCGCGCAGCAGCGAATCGGTTGCCTGCGCAAAGCCGGCGATCTGCACGCAGTCGGCCTTGGCCACGCCCAGCCGCGCGAGCCCCTCGTCGGTCGCGATGATGAGCGCCGCGTAACCATCGGTCATCTGCGAGCAGTCGAAGGTCTTGAGCGGCAACCCGTCGACGATGTAGCGGTTGATGCCCTCGATCCTGGTCGCCTGCTCGAGCGTGACGGTCGCCTTCTGCATCTGGGCGTACGGATTCTTGTTGCCGTTGGCGTACTCGACCACGGCAATCTGCGCCAGGTCGGCCTCCGTGGTCCCGTGCGTCTTCATGTAGTCGGCCATCACCTCGGCGAAGATGTGCGGAAACACGAACACCTTGCCGGGCCGCTCATCGGGGTGGGAGAACACGCCCAGGGCCGCCCCAATCAACTTGCCGTCGGCCTTGCCCTCGTTGTCGCGCATCTTCTCGTAGCCGACCGCGATGCCGACCTCTCCCAGCCCGAGCAGCAGCTTGTAGATAACCGACAGCACCGCTTGTCCGCCCGACGCGCAGGCGTTCTCCACCGACTCAATCGGCTTGCCTTCGAGCCCGGGCACCGACGCCATCAGTCCGGCGAGCAGGCCCTGCTGATTCAAGGTGAAATGGCAGGCCGCGCCAATCGATCCCACGTCAATCTGCGACGGATCGGATTTGATCTGCTGGCAGACCTCGGTGACCGCCCGGCCGACGATCTCGGGCGCGGTCATGCCCATCAGCTTGCCGAACTTCGACTGGTGATACGCGGCGATGTAGACCGGCTTGTTCATAAGATCCCTCATCACGTCTGCGCCGGGCCGCGACGGCCCGCGACGCCCGCTATGTGCCGACGACGATGCCGCCGTCGACAGAAATGACGGTCCCCGTCACGAACGACGCCGCGTCGGACGCCAGCCAGACATACGCGTTGGCAATGTCTTCGGGCCGGCCCATGCGGCCGAGCGGAGTCCTCGCAATCATACCTTCGAGCACTTTCTCGGGCATGGCATTCAGGATCTCGGTCGCGATGAATCCGGGCGCGACCGCGTTGACGCGAATCTTGTGGCGCCCGAGTTCCCGCGCCCACGTCCGCGTCATGCCGATCAGGCCCGCCTTGGTGGCCACGTAGTTGGTCTGGCCGAAATTGCCGTAGAGCCCGACCACCGACGAGGCGTTGAGGATGGCGCCGCCGCCCGCCTTGATCATGTGCGGCACAATCGCGCGGGTGCAGAGGAACGGCCCGCGAAGGTTGACGTCGATCACCTGATCGAACCCCTCGTCGGTCATCATGCCGGTCTGGGCGCCGTCCTTCCACTTGATCAACATCGCGTCGCGCACAATCCCGGCGTTGTTCACCAGTACGTCGATGCGTCCCCACTTCGCGACCACCGCGGCTACCGCGTCGACCACGCTCGCGGACTTGGTGACATCGACTTTATGAAACACCGCGTCGCCGCCGACCGCCGAAAGCGCCGACACGATGTCGGCCGCCTTCGCGTCCGAGACGTCCCACGCCGCCACGCGGCATTTCTCCTTCGCGAATCCCATCGCCGTGGCGTATCCGATGCCGGCCGCCGCGCCGGTGACCACGACAACCTTGCCGGCAAGACCTGTCTCGAGACTCATACTTATGCCCTCATGCGAATGGCCGTGGCGGCCTGGTTGTAGCCCACACCCGACCCGACGAACACCGTCAACGCGCCGGGCTTGATTCGGCCCTGCTGCAGCGCATCGTCAAGGGCCATGGGAATACACGCCGATCCGGTGTAGCCCCACTCCTCCATGATCGTATGAGTCCGGTCGAGGGGCAAGCCGAGGTCGGCCATCACCAGATCGATGGACGGCTTGCGGACCTGCGTAAAGATGATGAAATCGATGTCGCTGACGGCGAAGTGGCCCTCGCGCGCCAGCTTGCGGACCAGGCGCGGCCACCCTTCGTGGTTGATCTCGGGCGGATACCGTTCGTTGATCTGACACGCCGTTCTGCCGGCGCGAACCGAGTCCTCGGTGGCCGGTTCGTAAGTGCCTCCCGAATAGATACCCCAGTGCTTGTGGTACGCGCCATCGGCCACGAAGGCGGCATTGAGGAAGCCCGGCGTCTCCGACGCCTCGAGCACCGCGGCGCCCGCGCCATCTCCATAGAAGAACACCATCGGATCGTTCGCAACGGTGAGCTTGTGCATCAGGTAGGCGCCCACCACCAGCACGGTCTTGATGGCCGGGTTGGTCGCGATCAGGCCGGCGCCGGCGGCCAGTCCCGTGGGAAACGACGCGCACGCACAACCGACGTCGAACGTGCCCGCATTCTTGGCGCCCAGCTTGTGCTGGAGCACCACCGAGGTGGCCGGCGTGATGTAGTCGGGCGAATCGGTGCCGAGGATGATCAGGTCGACCTCCTCGGGCTTGCGGCCGGCCCGCTCGAGGGCCTGCTGGGCCGCAGGCAGCGCAACGTCTGAGGTCGCCCACGACTCGGGCGCATTCCAGCGGCAACCAATGCCGCTCGACTGCTCCATCTTGTCGACGAACTCCGGCAAGTGCGCAAAGCGGGCGCGCAGGTGATCGTTGGTAACCTGAACCGTGGGCAGGTAGCGCCCGGTTCCGGTGATCGAGGCGTAGCGGGTCATGATGTGGCTCCGGGTGAGCCCGGCTCGCGGGGGCGACATCGGCGCCCGGAATCAGGGGCCGGACGCCCTGAAACCGGGTGGGCAGCGGCAGGTCCGAGACCCGCGCGGGTGGTGCGAATACCGGCCACCGGCGCGAGCCTCGAAACCGCCTGCAGACCGTCTAGAACGAGTAGCGGACGCCGAGCTGAAACTCGCGGCTCGGAAGCGTCGCCGAGTACTTGCCGTAGTTCGAGTTCGTCACGTAGGCGGCGGCCGGATTGGCGAGCGTCGGACCGCTCAGATACATCGCGCCGTCGATGGCCGCCACGTTCCAGTTGGTCGTATCGAACAGGTTGAAGACTTCGGCAATGAACTCCGCGCTCTGCTTGTTGCCGAAGGTCAAAGCCTTCGTGAGCCTCAGGCTGACCTGCTTGTAGACCGGGCCGTTCTGGCCGAATCGCGACACCCCGGACGGGCGATCGGAGTTCTTGCCGTCGCCGTTGAAGTCGTAGCCCAGGCGCTGCGTCCAGGGCTGCCCCGACCCGTACTCGACAATCGGCGCCACCGTGAAGCCGTAGGGCACGCGAAACACGCCGGTCACGACGATGCGGTGACGTTCGTCGGAGCGGCTCCGGCCGTATTCGGCGCCCAGGTTGGCCGGATCGTTGGGATAGCCAGACGGGAATTCTGGCGAGAAGTCGTCGCTGATGTTCTTCTTGCTGCCCAGCGTGTAAGACGCGGTGATCAGATGGCCGCCCTTGAGCGTGCCGTTGAGGCTCGCCACCCACGCCTTGTAGTCGGAGTGCCCCTCGTTCGTGTACACGTTCATCTGGTTGTAGCTGGTGTTGGGCCGGCCGAGCGCGACGTTGGCGTTGCCCCGCCAGTTCTTGTCGGTGAGCGCCACCTCGTTGGTGCCCTTCACGTAAATGAACTCGGTGTCGAAATACAGGCCGGTCTTGCCCATGCGGCTGGTCCAGCCGAAGGTCGCCTGCGTCGCCTGCGGAGCCACGTAGTCCTGCGACAGCAACGCGATATCGATCTTGGCCGGCACGCCGGTGGTGGTCGGGTTAGCCGGATCCAGCCAGTAGGCAGCCGGCAGGCCGAGCACCGCACCGTTGACGCGCTGCTGCGTGATCCGGCCGGTGACGCCGTTCTGCTGAATCTCGGTGTGCGACGGGACCAGCAGGAAACGCCCGGTGAAGATGCCCGCGCCTCCACGCACAACGTTTCGGCCCGTGCCGTCGACGTCCCACGTAAACGAACCGCGCGGCTGGATGTTGTTCAGATCGCGTTTGCGCGGCGTCGTGATGCCGGCGGTCGGCTGCGCGAATCCCGGGTTGTTGCCGTTGGTGTCGACGTCGTACCGAAGGCCCAGATTCACCTTGAAGTTCGACTTCACGGCCCAGTCATCCTGGACATAGCCCGCAATCCGGTTGGTCGTGATATTGGAATCGGCCGAACCGGTTCCGCCAACGTAGGCCAGCGGCAGCGCGCGCGTGTCGGTGACGTAGATGATCAGACCGGCCGGGTAGGAATTGAAGAGGAAGCGGTCCTTGACGGCCTGCCAGGCGGCGCCCAACTTCAGGTCGTGCGTGCCCGACTTGGTTTCCTTGTGCAGGGTGAAGGTGTCGCGGAATTCGACGTAGGTGCCTTCGCCAAGCAGTCCGTCGTAGATGCTGCCGCCGGTCTGCAGCGTATTGCCGCTGGAAAACCATTCGGCCAGCGTGTTGTGGACGTGGCCGGGTTCGTCGTACTTGCGGCGTCCGACCTGCACGTAGAACTGGTTGAGCTTGTTGGCCCCGCCAACCCAGGTGTCCTCGGCGTTGAAGTTGAAGTTGTCGCGGTTGAGGAACAGGCCCTGCGTCTGGTCGGCGACGCCGCCCACCCGGAAGTTGTCCTGGCGGAAGCGCTCGAACACGAGCTTGGCCGCGAGCCGCTGCGAGTTCGACATCTGGTGATCGAGGCGGAAGAACGCGAGCGTCTGGCGAGTGGGCAGCGCCAGGTCCGCCGCCTGCGATGCGTAGGCCCCCTTGGGTCTGAACAGCGTGACGTTGTCTTCGTTGATCTGCTCGATCGACGCGAAGAACTGCGTCTTGTCGGTCTTGATGGGGCCGCCCACCGCACCGCCGAACTGCTGGCGCGAGAACGCCGGCTTGGTCAGTTCGAGTGCGCCCTGCGCGCGCAGCGCCTTGTCGCGGAAGAAGCCGAAGAACTTGCCGCTGTACTGGTTCGAGCCGGAGCGCGTCACGATCGACAGCGCACCGCCGGCCGACCCGCCAATTTCGGAGTCGAACCGGTTGGCGATGACGCGGAACTCGCGAATCGCGTCCTGACTGAATCGCGTGGTGGCCAGGCCGAGCGCGGGATCTGTAAAGTCGACCCCGTCGACCAGAATCGTGGCGCTGCTGGCGTTACCACCAGCGCCAATCACGGGTCCGCCCGTGACGAAGCGGAAGGCGCCGCGCTCACGCTGAACGGTCGGCGCGATAAACGACAACCGCTGGAAGTCGCGGTCGGCAACCGGCAGTGTGTCGATCTGTTCGGGCAGGATGTTGGTCGACGAGTCGGTCTTGTGCACGTCGACGATCGGCGCTTCGGCGGTCACCGTGACCGTCTCGGTGAGCTTGGCCGTCATCGTGGCATTGATCACCTGGGTCTGGCCGACGCGCAGCAAGAGACCTTTTTCGCTCAGGGTGTTGAACCCCTGCAACTCGAACGTCACGTCGTAGGTGCCAGGCGGCAGCGCAGCGAGTCGCGCCGTGCCGGCCACGCCGGTGACACTGTTGGAATCAAGGCCTGTGGTCGGACTCGTCACCCGGACCGTCACGCCGGGCAGGGGCTGATTGCTGTTGTCAACAACGACAACACCAATCGTACCCGTGTTCACCTGGGCGGCAGCCGACCCTCCCAAGGCGAGGACCAGCAGGAAGATCACGACTCCCGGCGCGGTCGCGAATAGACGACGTCGAATGCCTTGAACGCTCAGTCTCACCATACTGCCCTCCCAGTGTCCCTGCTACCTGGCCGCTGCGCTTCCCAGCGATCACGCCCGGGGCCGGGCATGAGGAAATCGCACGTAAGCCGCTGAATGACGGTCGTTAGCCTTGTCGGCGCCCGGACGAATAAAACATACCGGGCGGTTGATATGTTTACGACCTCGCATACAATAGCGGGGTCAGCCAGCCGGAGTCAAGCGCGTTTCCGCGAGGAGTCGGGGCGGCGACGACGACCCATGGGAAGCGTGGAGCAACGGCGCGAATGCGCAGCTATCTCTGCCGCGGGGGCGCGAATCCACCTGTGAGGCTCGACGCCACCCCGCACGTGTCTTGATGCTGGCTTTGGGCCGCGGCCCGAGCGAAGGCGGCGTGTCATATGGGACACTCCTGCCAGGAAGATGACGGAGTAGACGTGGCGTCTCTGCCATTGAGGCGGGACGATCTCTGGTAGTCAGGAGGGGCGCATGACGGTTGGAGCACGGATTGGCGTGGCGACACTGCTGCTGGTTCTGTTGATCGTGGGCGCGGTCGCCGGCTTCGTCTACAAGCGCCCATTGACCATCTTCGTGTGGTCGAACCGGCGGCAGTTGGCGGGTGCCGGACTCGCGAAGGCGACCGTCGCCAGCAGCATGGGCCCGCAAACGTACTGGGTTGGAGGACAGGGGCCGACGCTGGTGTTGCTCCACGGCGCCGGCGACCAGGCAGGAACATGGGCCGGGGTCGCCGCAACGCTGGTGCAGCGCTACCGCCTCGTCGTTCCCGACCTCGCAGGCCACGGCGACAGCACTCCGGCGGACGGGCCGTTATCGGTGGGTCAAGTGGTGGCCGGTCTCGAAGCGGTGATGAACCAGACCAAGGGAGGTCCGGCCATCATCGTTGGGAACTCCCTGGGCGCGTGGGTCGCGATGCTCTACGCACACGCGCACCCCGATCAGGTGTCTCGACTGGTGCTGGTCAATGGCGGCGCACTGCGTGGCGAACGGTCGGATGTGAGCCTGATGCCGAAGTCGCGCGAGGAAGCGGCGGCCTTGATGACTCAACTGCGCGACGGCGCGTCGGCGCCGATTCCCGGCTACGTGCTCGACGACGTGGTGCGGACGGCCAACGCGGGCCCGATCGCGCGACTCTCGCAGACTGCCACGGGGATGGAGCAGTATTTACTCGACGGAAAACTGGGCGAGGTCTCGACGCCGGTGGACTTGCTGTGGGGCCTGTCGGACAAACTGTTTCCCCTCTCCTACGCCAGCCGGATGACGGCCGGTCTCCCCGCATCTCGGCTCACCACGCTGGTGTCGTGCGGCCACGTGCCGCACCAGGAATGCCCGCAGCGGTTCGAAACGTCCCTCTCAGACATTCTGAAGTCGGCTGCGCCCTCGCGAGAGGCGACCCCGACCGCCGCCGATGCCAGCACGCCAGGAGTTGAACGGGGGAAGTGATGCGGCACGCCGATCTGCTGGGCGAGCGCGCGCGGTTGACGCCGGACAAGACTGCGCTCGTGTGCGTGCCGCAAGGCACCCGCCACAGCTACGCGGAGCTCGATCGCCGGGCCGACCGGATGGCGTCGATGTGGACGGCGGTTTGCGGTTTCGGGCCAGGCGATCGCGTTGGCCTGCTCGCCTACAACCGCATCGAGTTCCTCGACGCCTTCTTCGCGACCGGCAAGTCCGGCATCGTCCTCGTGCCGCTGGGCACTCGCCTCACGGCCCACGAACTCGCCCACATCGTCTCGGACGCCGGACTGCGAGCGCTCATCTACGACGAGGCGTTTGCCGACACGGTCCGCTCGCTGCGGGGCATGGTGGCCATCCAACAGTGGATAGCGCTCGACGAACCGGCGGAGGCGGGCGACCCGCGTGTCGCCGATCTGCTGCCGGCAACGGTGGCGCGATCGCCGCGCCCCGCGCCCGACGATCTCTGTTGTCTGCTCTACACGAGCGGCACCACCGGAAAACCCAAAGGGGTGATGGTCCCGCATCGAATGGTGGTCTGGAACGGTTACAACACCGTGGTGGGATGGCAACTGCGCGACGACGACATCAGCCCGATCTTTACGCCGCTGTACCACGCGGGCGGCCTGGGCGCGTTTCTCGTGCCGATTGTCACCATCGGCGGCACCATCGTGCTGCACGCCGGTTTCGATCCGGCCGAGATCTGGCGGACCGTGGCGCGCGAGCGGTGCACGATCATTCTCGGCGTCCCGACGATTTACAAACTGCTGATGGAATCGCCCGAGTTCGCGGGGGCCGACCTGTCGAGCGTTCGGGCGTTGATGAGCGGAGGGGCGCCGCTGCCGCTCTACATCATCGAGGCCTACCAGCGCCGGGGGATCGTGTTCAAGCAGGGCTATGGTTTGACGGAAGTGGGCGTGAACTGTTTCGCGATGACGATTGAAGAATCCGTGCGCAAGAAAGGGTCCATCGGAAAGCCGCTGATGTTCACCGAGGCGAGATTGATGAGCCCGGATTCAATCGAGATGCCGGCCGACCAGGTCGGCGAGCTCTGGTTGCGCGGGCCACACGTCTGCGCGGGCTATTGGCGCAACGCGGAAGCAACAGCGGCGGCGATCGATGCGGATGGGTGGTTCCATACCGGCGATCTGGCTCGGCGCGACGCAGACGGATTTTTCTACATCGCCGGCCGCCAGAAGGACATGCTGATCTCGGGCGGCGTCAACATCTATCCCGCCGAAATCGAAGCGGCGCTGCTGCTCCATCCGGCCGTAAAGGATGCAGCCGTGGTGGGCATTCCCGATCAGCAGTGGGGCGAGATCGGTGCGGCCGTCGTTGTGCTCCGCGAGTCGGATGGGGCGACGGGCGACGAGCTCGCGGCGTTTTTGGGAGAGCGGCTGGCCAAATACAAGATTCCGCGCCGATGGGTGTTCGCCGAGGCGTTGCCGAGGACGGCGTACGGGAAACTGGTGAAGGGCCCGCTGCGCGACCTCGTGTTGGCTGATCCCGGCGGCAGCGGAGCGGCGTCATGAGTGGGTTGATCGCGCGTCGATCCGACGGGTCGGGCGATCCCATCCTGCTGTTGAACGGCGGGATGATGACGATCGGCAACTGGAACGACGCGGCGGCAAAGCTGCAGGCGAGAGGGCGTGTCGTTCGGTGCGATTTTCGGGGACAGCTGCTCAGTCCCGGGCCGCCGCTTCATGCCGATCTCGCGGGCCACGTGGCTGACGTGGTCGCGCTGCTCGACGAGCTGTCCATACACTCGGCGCATGTCATCGGCACGTCGTTCGGCGCGGAAGTTGGGCTGCTGATGGCCGCCGACCACCCCGGTCGCGTGGCCTCGCTGGTCGCGGCCACCGCCACCGACTGGAGTTTTCCCGAATTAGCCGCCGGCGCCCGTGCCTTGGCCGACGCCTGTCGGGAGGCGCTTAGCGGCGGAAGCCGTTTCGCGGTGTTCGATCTGCTGTTGCCAGGCGCGTACTCGCCAGCCTACCTCGAAACCCATGCGGCGGTGTTCGCCGCGCGACGGACCATGGTGGCCAGTCTTCCCGATTCCTGGTTCCAGGGCACGGCCGCCATCGTCAATGCGCTGCTCGATATGGATCTGCGGCCCCGGCTTCGCGACATTGTGTGTCCGACGCTCGTCATCAGCGCCGAACTCGATCGCACGATGCCGCTTGAGCGCTCGCAGGCAATCGCTGCTGGCGTGGGTGGCGCCGAGCACGTCGTGGTGCCCGGAAGCGGTCACGCGCTGGTGGTGGAGCAGCCTGCCGTGTTCCTGCGGTTGTGCGAGGAGTTCCTCGATCGCCAACCGAGGTCCTCATAGAACGCGGGCCGCGCACGGCGGCCCTCCCCTACACGCCTCACGTGCCGCCGAACCCGATCGTCACTTTCTCGTCTTCGACGATCACCGGTACGTCGCGACGTCCCTTGCTGTAGGCCAGCATCCGCTGGAGGTCGCCGCCGTTCTTCTTGACGTTGACGTACTCGAACACCACATGCCGCCTTGCATAATCCTCACGGGCGGCTTCGGTGTACGGTCACGTGTCCTTGCCGAAAATACGCACAGGATTCATCGCGTCAACCCCTCGTACGCCGCGACTCGCTCCCGGAACTCCGGCACGACGAGCACGGGCTTGCCGATGGAATAATCGTACATCACCTGCACGGTCCTCGCGATCGCCACGACGAGGCCGCGCTGGTTCCGGAGTTCGTACTCGAACACGAAACTGGTTCGGCCGAAACTGGTGATGCCGAGGGCGAGGTCGATCACGTCGCCCGGCTCGGCCGGCGCCTTGTAGTCGATCTCGACGCGCGCCATGATGAACTTGACGTCGCCCCAGGCGGTGCCTCCTCCGACCTCTCGCCAGTACGCGAACCTCGCAATTTCGAGATACGTCAGGTAGACCGCGTTGTTGACGTGCCCCATCGGGTCGCAATCGCGAAAGCTGACTTCCACGTCGCAGTGGTACTTGAGCGCCATCAATGCCCCCCCGCCGCCGGACCACGGGGAAATCGTTCCGGATTCCGGTCGGTCTGCGTGCGCCACAGCGCCACGATGCTGATCAGGCAGGCAACGGCAATCACGCCAGCCGAACTGATGTACGGCGCGGCGATGCCGATGTGGTCGAAGGCGAATCCGCCCCAGAGCGGCCCGACGATCCTGCCGAGGCTGCTGAGCGACTGCGTCAGGCCGAGAATGCCGCCCTGATCCTCGGCCGCCGAGCACTGGGAAATGAGCGACATCAGCGCGGGATTGTTGAATCCCATGCCGACGGCGAGCACCGCCTGCGACACCATCAGCACGGTGACGGTCGACGCCGCCGGAATCATCAGCAGGCCCATCGCCACAAGACCGAGCGACATGGGGACGATGTGGTGCTCTCCCACGATCTTGACCGTGCGCCCGACGAGCAGACCCTGAACGATCACGAGAATGACGCCGACGAAGGCGAACAGATAGCCAATCGTCGAGGCGTGAAACGCAAACGTGCGCTCGGCGAACAACGCGAAGGTGGTCTCGAATCCAGAAAACGCCGCCACCACCAGAAAGCTGATCAGCAGCAACCGGGGCAGGTGCGGCCTGGTCACCGCCATGCGCAGCGCCTCGATCCGCCCCACGCGGACCTTGGCGCGATGTTCGGCCTTCAAGGTTTCGGGCAGCAGAAACCACGCCGCGGTGAAGTTGGCAAGCGACAGGGCCGAGGCGAAGAACGCCGGGGTCGCGTACCCCCACCGGCTGAGGAATCCGCCGATCGCGGGGCCGAAGATGAAGCCCAGACCGAACGCCGCGCCGATCATGCCCATGCCCTTCGCCCGGTTCGCCGGCGTCGTCACGTCGGCCACCACGGCTTGCGCCGTCGGAATGTTCGCCCCGGCGATGCCGGCGAAGATGCGCGCGGCGAACAGGAGCACCAGCGAACTGGCGAGTCCGAAGACCAGATAGGAGACAAACGACCCGAACAGCCCCATCAGGATGATCGGGCGCCGGCCGATCCGGTCCGACCATCGCCCCCAGAGCGGCGCAAAGATGAACTGCATCAGCGAGAACGACGTGGCGAGCATCGCGATGGTGAACGCGTTGGCCCCGAACGTTTCTGCGTAGAACGGCAGCAACGGGATGATGATGCCGAAGCCCAGCAGATCGATGAAGACGGTGACGAAGACGATGATCAGCGGAGAAGATTTCACAGGCGTCGCTCGACATTCGGAAAGTTGAGCCACACCGGAACGCCGCAAAAGTGCGCGCCCTCGGTACAGCGTGGAGCCACGAGGCCGTTGCGGACGACGCACGGGGGGCCGATGTGGCGGGAAAGCCTCGGGTGGATCGCCGCCACCTGATCGAGTTCGTCCATCGACGCGTCGTAGATCTCTTCCTGAGCGTTGAAGCAGGTGCGCTGGGTCCACTTCTGCAGCAGCGCGATCAGCGGCCCGGTCTCGACCAGGCGGACCGCCAGGGCGTTGGGCAACACGTAGGCCGCGAACTCCGCCGGCGCTCCCAGATCGAGGAGGCGGTTACGGGCCGACCAGGCGGCGCCCATCGACTCGCCGAAGATCGCGGTGGCCTCGGGATTGGCGGCGATCAGTCTGGGCGTGACGAAATCAGGCACCCGCCCGACCGCGCAGGTCAGCAGCGGCCGCGAGGCCGGCACCATGCGGTGGCGCTGGTCCTGCGAATCGGCCGTGTGGCTGATGCGTTTGGCAAACGTGTAGGTCACGTGGTTAAGCGCCCGCATCAGCGGCGAATGGTACGCCACGTTCAGCGTGTCCAGCCTGTAGCGGTTGCGCGCGGGATTCATCACCCGGTCGATCGCCTCGCCGTCCGGAAGTTGATCCGACGCCAGGCCAAACGTCGCCCGCACCGCATCGGCGACGATGGTCTCAGCCCGATCGGACGCGTCTATCAACCGCGACACCCGTCCGTCGAGCCTCGCGTCGAACTCCCGCACGTAGCGGTCGCGGCCCTCCTGCGGATGCGGCATCGCCGCCTCGGGTGCGGCATCGCGGTCAAGCGGTTCGGGCCCGACCCGGTCGAAAAACTGCGGGTCGTGCCGGCGCGCCGCCTCGAGCATCGCGCCAATCACCTGCCGCGCCTCGAATGGGGTGTCGCCCACCTGCATCATCCGGCGCAGCCGGTGCAGGGTGAGGCCCGACACGGTGTGGACCATCGAGGTGAACGCGGCAATCGGAATCACGTACCGCGCCGTTTCGATCGCCTTCTTCTCGGCCTCGCGCTCGATGGCGGCCAGCCGCCGGACCGACGCCCTGGGCGTCACGTGCCGCAGTTGCTTGAGGATCGCGAACGTGTCGGCGCGCAGCAGAGCCGAGAGTTTCGCGTAGTCGTCCCACGCGCGGAGCACGGCCTGCTCGTAGACCGCGCGCGTCTCGCCTTCGAGCGGCGGCACAAAGGCGCGGGGTTCGTCCAGCTTGACGTAGCGCTGGCTCGACTGTTCGGAGTTGTAGAAGGGATACGCGTGGAGGAAGCTCCACACAAACTGGCGCGAGATGTTCTCGAGGCCGAATTCGAAGTGCGCGTGCTGATAGACCGTGTGGTGGCCGGCGTCGAAGGTGAGCGGGCCAATGGTGGCGCGCTGCGTGTCGGTGATTTCCTCGACGCCGACAACCCGCGGCGCGTAGCAGGTGCGCGCAGCCGCAATCGCCCCGTCGAACGCCGCAGCCGGCGCGTTTCTCAGTGTGACGAGGGGCGGCGCTGTTGCAATCGGGGACACAGTTCACTCGGAAGACGGTCGTGGGTAGACGGGAGCCGGCGGACCACAACCGGCCGACGGCAGGCCGCCCGTCGCCGTTGCGGGAAGCCGGAGGGCGGCCACGCGCCTGTGCGGCGCCGCGTCAGTCTCGGTCCGTATGATACCGCGCATATTCCTCGAGAAACGCCAGGCTCTGGAGCGACTTCATCCGATCGACGAACAGCACGCCGTCGAGGTGATCGGTTTCGTGCTGAATCACGCGGGCCATGTAGCCATGGGCTTCGAGTTCGAGGCGCTGCCCTGCGCGGTCGTAGGCGCGGACCCTGATATCGCGGTGCCTCGGCACCAGGCCCCGAAGGTCGGGGATACTGAGGCATCCTTCCCAGTCCTCTGTGGTGTGACGGCCGATGGGCGCGATCTCGGGGTTGATGATGGCGATCGGCACCGGATCGGCGGCCTTGGCGGCGGCGCGGCCCGACGCCTGGTCGTCCTCCAGATCGTCGTCCGGGTCGGCGACCAACTGGGCGACGAAGAGACGGACGCCTTCGTGCACCTGCGGGGCGGCCAGCCCGACGCCGTTGTACTCGAGCATCGTCTCGATCATGCTGTCGATCAGAGCCTGGACGGCGGGGCCGCCGATCTCGGCCGGAGGCACCGCCTTCGCTTTGGCGCGAAGGACCGGGTGTCCCATTCGGGCAACTTTCAGGATAGACATGACTCCTGATTATACGAGGCGGGCGAGACTCCACGCCAGATGTGACGCGTAAAGGCGTCCGGCCGGCCAGCGGCCGCGCCACATGCGCAGTAACACCCTTGGTGTGGCGTGGCTGTCGACCAAAGACCGGTTTCTTTGAATAATAGTGGGACAGGCTCACACGTAGCAGGTGACGAACTGGCGCCTCGGTGTATCCTTGCAAACGGGTACAGACCGAATAGTCGACAGCTCGCGGGCACCCCTGCCGGGAAACAGGGGATGCCGGCGCAACGCGATCAGGCGCCACAACGAAAGGCGGCCCTCGATGAAGCATTCCGTTGTCATTGCACTCGGCCTCTGCGCGCTGTTGGGCGCGGTCGAGGCGCAGGCCCAAACAGCGACCCATCTCTCGATAGACGAGGCCGTCAGCCGCGGGATTCAGGCGAGTCACCGTCTTGCCCAGCTCGAAGCGAGGCGAACCTCGGCCGTAGCTGCCGTTGATGAGCGCCGGGCTTCCGAACGGCCCGCGGTGTCGCTGCAGGCGGGCTATACACGCACCAATCACGTGGATAGCTTCGCCCTGCCAGACCCGAGCGCGGGGGGCCGGCCGGTCGTGCTCTACTCGGACGTGCCGGATAACCTTCGAACGCGAATCGATCTGCAATGGCCGATTTACACGGGCGGCAAGACGAATGCGCTCGAGCGGGCGGCACGCACCCACGCTGACGCACTCGGACACGATCGACAGGCCGCACAGGCGGACTTGACGCTTGAGATCAGGCGGGCCTGCTGGTCGGTGGTGACGGCGGGCGCAGCGGTCCGTGTGCTGGACCAGGCGCTGACCCGCATCAACGCTCATCTCGCGGATGCCCGCCAACGGCTGCAGGCTGGTCTGGTGCCTCCCACCGACGTGCTGTCCTCCGAGGCACAGCAGTCGCGGCAGCAGATGCTGCTCATCGAAGCGCGTAATCTGGAGGAAATAGCGCGGGCCGATCTTCGTCGTCTCGTCGGTTTGCCGGCCGACGCCGCCATCGAGGTGGACGCCATGCTCGAACCACCGCCTGCGCCAGACCTGGCGCCTACCGCTCTTGTCGGACAGGCGCGAGCGGCCCGCCCCGAGCGCCGGGCCCTCGAGACTCGTCTGCAGGGGGCCGATTACATGAAGAACGCGGCGCGCGCGGGCCGGCTGCCCTGGGTGGCGATCGGGGCCGGATACGACTACGCCCGTCCCAATCCGAGAGTGTATCCGCGGACGGCGGAATGGAAAACGTCGTGGGATCTCGGTTTCAATGTGAACTGGTCGCTGTGGGACAGCGGGCGGGCGAAAGCGGAGATGGCCCAAGCGGTCGCCAATCGCCGCGAAATCGAAGAGGGCCTGCTGGAGTTCGACGCGGTGCTCGAATCCGACGTCCGGCAGCAGCGACTGACGCTCGAATCGGCGCTGGCGGCGATCACCGCCGCCGACGGTGCCGTGCGAAGTGCCGGCGAGGCGCGCCGGGTGGTCGCCGAACGCTATGCCGCCGGAGTGGCGACCAACATCGATGCGCTCGACGCCCAGCTCGGGCTCATGCAGGCGGAGCTCGACCGCACCAGAACGATAGCCAACGCGCGCCTCGCAGCGGCTCGGCTGGACCGGGTGCTCGGGCGGTGACGGCGATCTGGTATCGACAAGTGTACCGGAAGGCAAATCGGGCCTTTCGGCGTGGTATAGAATAGCCGCATCCCATTCAGTAGGCCGGCCGGCGGCCGAATCAGCGAGGACGGAGCCATGCAATTGGCAAAAGCGTCGGGCTGGTCCATAGTCGCGCTTGTTGTAGGCGGCGGTTTGGCCCTCTATCTCCTGCCGTTCAGCGGCGCCACCAGGCCGGTCGCAGCCGCCGCGCCTGCCACGCCCGTGGCGGCGACATCCATCGCGTGCCTCGGCCGCATCGAGCCGGGCGACGGAGTTGTGCGGCTCGCGGCGCGCAGCTTGAGCGGCCAGCCCGCCATCGTCGGCACACTGCTGGTCGCCGAGCGGGACCAGGTGAAGGCCGGGCAGGTGCTGGTCGAGCTCGACAGCGTCCCGCAACTGCGTGCGACGACACTGCTGTTCGAGGCGCACGTCGAAGCGGCCCGCAAGCGCCTGGAACAGGTGAAGGCAGGCGCCAAGGGATCGGACATCGCCGCTCAGCGGGCCGAGATCGAGCGGGTGGATACCGAACTCGAGAACGCGCAGAAGGATCTCCGTCGCTACCAGGGATTGCGCGAGACCAAGTCGGTCTCCGACTCGGCCCTCGACGCGGTGCGCCTGAAAGTCGACACGCTGGCCAAAGTGCGTCAGCAGGCCGCGCAGCGGCTGACCAGCCTCTCCGAGGTGCGGCCCGTCGACGTCGACGTGGCGAAGGCGGAATTGGAAGCCAGTATTCGCGAAGTGGCGCTGGCGCGCACCCAGTACGACGCCGCGTTGATTCGCGCGCCGCTGGACGGGAGAGTCGTCAAGGTTCATGCGTGGCCCGGCGAGCAGGTGGGTCCGGCCGGAGTGATAGAAATCGCCAAGACCGACCGGATGTACGTTCTGGCAGAAATCGCCGAAGGCGACATGGCCCGCGTGAAGGCCGGCCAGCGTGCGACCGTCACGGGCCACGGCCTGCCCGGGTCGCTCACCGGGACCGTGGAATCGGTGGGCATGCAGGTCACACAGAACAGTGTGCTGAAGGTCGATCCCGCCGAGTTCTCCGATGCGCGCGTGGTTGAAGCCAAGATCCGGCTGGACGGCGGCGAGCGCGTGGCCCAGCTGATCCATCTGCGCGTGAACGTGCTGATCGAATCGGGACCGTCCAGCAGCGGGCGGCGCGACGGCCAATGATTATCAACCGACTCGCCTGGCGGCAGCTCACCAGCGAGAAGCTTCGCCTGCTCGCGGCGGGCGCTGGCATCACGTTCGCCGTCCTGCTGCAGTTGATGCAGTTCGGCTTTCGCGACGCACTCTACACCAGCGCCACGCTGGTGCACTCTCGCCTGCTGGCGGATCTGGTGATGACCAGCCCGCAGTACGAGTTCATTATTTCTCCGGGATCCTTCCCGAAACAACGCCTGCGCGAAGCGATGCAGTTCAAGGAGGTCGAGTCGGTCTCGAGCCTCGAAATGGGCATCGTCCCGTTCAGGGATCCGCTGAGCCGCAAAGACCGCCAGGTCCTGATGCTGGCCTTCAATCCGGACGAGCCGGTGTTCGACCTGACGTTGATGAACACGGACGCCAGCAAACTCAGAGTGGCGGATGCGGTCTTCGTCGATGCGCGCTCCCGCGCAGACGTTCGTCCGGTCATCGAATACGTCCAGAGGGAAGGCAGCATCCGCGCCGACGTGGCAGGCCGGCGTGTTGACGTGGCTGGCCTGGTCGAGTTCGGCGTGTCGTTCACCGGCAACGCGAACATGGTCACCAACGACGCCACGTTCAGGAAGTTCATCCACCGGCCCGAAGGGCCCGCAGAAATCGGCTTGCTGCGCCTCAAGCCGGGAAGCTCGGTGGATGCCGTCCAGGCGGCGCTGACCGCCACCCTGCCACCCGACGTCAAGATCATGACCCCGCAGCAGTTCGCTGACCTTGAATTGAGCTACTGGAACAAGAACTCGCCGATCGGGTTCGTCTTCAACCTCGGCGTGGTCGTCGGATTGATGGTGGGAGCGGTCATCGTCTATCAGATCCTCTACACCGACGTGAGCGATCACCTCCCCGAATACGCGACCCTCAAGGCGATGGGATACCGCGACCGGGCGCTGTCGCTCGTGGTCTTGCAGCAGTCGTTGATTCTGTCTGTCGTCGGGTTTCCCATCGGGTACGTGCTCGCCGAGGGCCTCTACGCCCTGGCGCGCCAGGCAACAGGCCTGCCGATTATCATGACGTTGTCGCGGGTGGTCCTCGTCTTCGGGCTCACCGTGGCGATGTGCGGGGGTTCTGGCTTGCTGGCCATACGGAAACTGAAATCCGCGGATCCGGCAGACGCGTTCTAGCCGACGTTCAGAGCCTGAGAGTGTCACCATGACATCGGCCATCGCCATCCGGAACCTCAATCACTACTTCGGCGCGGGCAGCCTGCGCCGGCAGATTCTGTTCGACATCACCGCCGACGTGTACCCGGGCGAGATCGTGATCAACACCGGGCCGTCAGGGTCGGGAAAGACGACGATGCTCACCCTGGTCTGCGGGTTGCGATCGGTTCAGGAAGGCAGCGTGCAGACACTCGGCATGGAACTGCACGGGGCGAGTCAGGACCAGTTGGTGCGCGTGCGCCGGAACATCGGCTTCATCTTCCAGGCCCACAACCTGCTCGACGCGCTGACCGCCTGCCAGAACGTGCAGATGGGCATGGAACTCGACGGGACGATGGGGCCGAAAGAGACGCGCGAGCGGTGCGTCGCGATGCTCACCGCCGTCGGGCTCGGGCACCGGGTCGATCACTATCCGCGCCAGTTGTCCGGCGGGCAGAAACAGCGCGTGGCCATCGCCAGAGCGTTGGTACGCCAGCCGAAGATCATTCTGGCCGACGAACCCACGGCGGCCCTCGACAAAGCCAGCGGCCGCGAAGTGGTGGACCTGCTTCAGACGCTTGCGAAGGATCAGGGCTGCGCCATCCTGATGGTGACGCACGACAACCGCATACTCGATGTCGCCGACCGCATCCTGACGCTCGAAGACGGCAAAGTGTCGTCGTTCACCGCCGGCATCGCAGCCAATACCGAGCACCTGCTGACCGCCTTCGCCGGCATGCAGCGCAAGGGACAGCTCGAACGACACCTCGAAGAACTGCCGGACGAGAAGTTCGTGAAGGTCCTCGAAGAAGTCACCACCGAGTTCGGCGGTTTCCTCGAGACCTTGGACGTGGCCAACGGCGATGCAACACGAGCCCTGCTCGAACAGGTTCTGGAGGTCACGGCTGTCCGGATGCGCAATCTGGCCGGGGCGGAACGGGCGACGGTCTACCTGGTGGACCAGGAGCACGCGGTGCTCCGATCCAGAATCGCGCATCATGAGGGCAAGGACCACTTCGAGATCGAGATGCCGATTGGCAGGGGCATCGCCGGGCGGGTCGCGGCTAGCGGCGCGACGATGAACGTGGCCGACCCGTATTCCCACCCCGACTTCAACCCCGAGGTCGACCGGGCGGGTGCGGATCGCGCCCAGCGAGAGAACAGCGGCCCCGCGTTCGTCACGCGGTCGATTCTCTGCATGCCGATCTTCGATCGCAAGAAGGCCGTGATCGGGGTCGCGCAATTGCTCAACAAGCGCAACGGCCAGGCCTTCACCGCCGACGACGAACATCTGCTGCAGGAGTTCGCCGGATCACTGGGCATCATTCTCGAGACGTGCAACCGAGTCGATCTCGCGGCCGCGTGATGGCTGTCATCCCCGTGGGCCGTGCGACGAAGACGGGTGGAGAGCGGCAACTGGCGCAGGAGCAGCCAGCATGATGCCCGACACGGCCCGAGAAAGCGACACGGGCCTGGTGGCGTCTCAGCCTTCCCTGGCGTCGGCTCCTGATGATCGGCCTGGCGTGATCGCGTCGATTCCACGCAGGACGCCGCTGACCCTCCGCGTCGGCGAAACCGCACCGCCGCAGTTCAAAGAAGTGACGTTCAAGGCCAGCCGGATCAGGGCGCTGGCGCGTCTGGCGGTCTGGGTGAACGTCCTGCTGACCTTCTGGGTGGCCAACCTCTGGGACAGGCTGCGGCGCACCGGGACGCCAGAGCGGCGTGCCGCGCTGCTGCGACGGCTGTTCGAGCGAACCGGCGGGACTGCCATCAAGGTCGGCCAGCATCTCGCCATGCGTCTCGATCTGTTGCCGTGGGAATACGGCAACGAGCTGTCGAAAATGCTCGACCGCGTGCCGGCCTTTCCCGCTCGGGACGCTATCGCGATCATCGAAAAGACGACGGGCCGCCCGCTCTGGGAGAGTTTTTCCCGATTCGATCCCGAACCAGTCGGATCGACGTCGCTGGCCTGCACGTATCAAGGCGTCTTGAGGAACGGGGAGAAGGTCGTCGTCAAGGTCCGGCGCCCGGGCGTTGGCGAATTGTTCATGGACGACCTCAAGGTGTTCGACTGGTTGCTGACCGCGCTCGAATTCCTCACGGTCCTGCGGCCTGGCTCTACCTACAGCATGCGCCGCGAGTTGCGCGAGACCCTGGCTGAGGAGCTCGACTTCGTCCGGGAAGCGCGCTACATGGGCCTGTTCCGGCGGGCGGCCCGACAGTCGGGCAAGCGGTTCTTCTCGGCGCCGAAAGTGCATTTCGAATTGTCGGGTGAGAACGTGATCGTGCAGGAGTTCGTCGCCGGCATGTGGCTGTGGGAACTGCTGGCGGCGGTGGAACAGCACAATGAGCCCGTCCTGGCTCTGGCCAGGCAGTTGGGAATCGAGCCTGGACAGATTGCCCGGCGCCTCGCCTGGATTAACTACTGGACCTGGCACGAGCACTTCTTCTTCCGGGCCGATCCGCACCCCGACCGCATCATCCTCAGCGAGGGCGGCAAGCTGACGTTCATCGACTTCGGCTCGGTCGGCGCCGTCGGCAGCACGAAGCGACGCGCGCTTCAGCAGAACATGTATTACGCCTGGAAACAGGATCCGCTCAACATGGCGCGGGCCTCGCTCGTCCTGCTGGAACCGCTGCCTGCCGTCGATCCGAACGAACTCACCAAGGAGCTGGAAACCTACAACTGGCAGATGCTGTTCGCGTTCGAATCCCGGCGCGGGGGACAGGGGCCGTTCAGCCGGACCTCGGCATGGCAGTGGATGGGACTGATCCGGCTGGCGCGCCGCTTCAGCATCGTCATCGATTTCCACATCCTTCGGCTCCTGCGCGGCAGCGTCATGTACGACACGCTGGCGGTCCGGCTCGATCCCACGATCAACGTGATCCAGCAATACCGGCGGTTCGCGAAGTACCGAGCGGCCCGGGCGCGTCAGCGTGTCAAGGGTGCGCTCGTCACGCACGCCTCCCGGTTTCCCGACGACAAAAGCATCTACCTGGAGTTCGAGCGGCTGGCCAACACGGCCGACAGCCTCTTCTACCGGATGCGCCATGCGTTGGCAATCCCGCGCGTCAACTTCAGCGCATTGATGAGCAAAGGCTCGTTCGCGGTGTACATGGGGATCAGACTCGGCGCACAGGTTCTCGGCCTCGCGGCTCTGGCGACCGGAGCGCTGGTTGCCGGCCACTGGGTGTCGGTCGGCGAGGTGATCAGCGGGCGTGAAGCGCTGGCGCAGGTCACCTCGGCGGGACTGTTTCGCCTGGCGGCGACGGCGATCGTGTTTCTCAACACGCGGAAGCTGCTCTTCCGCATGGACGACAAGGGCGCGTAGGTGGACCACTCCCCGCTCACATCCCTCGATCCAACCGCCACGGCGCCGCAGTCGTACGACGACGTGTTGGGGGCCATCCCGCGCCGGGAGCAAATCATCAATCCGGTCGGCGACTCGACGCCCCTGCCGCGGGTGCACGACCTCGCCTTCAAGGCTGGCTTTTTGCGGTCACTCGCACGGCTCTTCAGGTGGCTCTGGGTCATCCTCCGGCTGATGACCGGAACCCTGTGGGACCGGATCCGCCGCCGCGATTCCCTCGAGCGGCGGGCGATCCGACTGCGGGTGGTCCTGCAGAACGCCGGCGGCACGTTCGTCAAGTTCGGCCAGCAACTGGCCATGCGGATCGACGTGTTGCCGTGGGAGTTCTGCGTCGAGTTGTCGAAGATGCTCGACCGGGTACCCGCGTTTCCGCTCGATCAGGCGCTGGCGGCCGTCGAGCGGGTCACCGGCAAACCGTGGCACGAGGTGTTCGCAATCTTCGATCCCGAACCGGTGGGCTCCGCGTCAATTGCGTGCGTCTACCAGGCCACGCTGAAGAACGGCGAAAAGGTGGCCGTCAAGATCCGGCGGCCGGGCATTGGCGAAGTCTTCATGGCGGATTTCCGCGTGGCAGACTGGCTGTTCGAACTGGTCGAATTCCTGGCGTTTGTGAGGCCCGGCTTCACGCGCAATCTCCGGCGGGAGTTCAAGGACACGCTGCTCGAAGAACTCGATTTCCGGAAGGAGGCGCAGTACCAGGACATTTTTCGGAGAAACGCCAGGGAAAAGGCCGGCCAGGACTTCTTTACGGCCCCGGCGGTCTACTTCGATCTGTCGGGCGACGATGTCCTGGTCCAGGAGTTCGTGTCGGGCATGTGGCTGTGGGAAATCATCGCAGCCCTCGAGCAGCAGGACGCGGACGGCCTCGCCATGATGCGGCAGATGGACATCGACCCGGCTGTCGTCGCGCGGCGCATTCTCTGGGCGGCGTTCTGGAGCATGGACGAGCACGTGTTCTTCCATGCCGACCCGCACCCGGCCAACATCGTCGTCGGTCCTGGCAACGTGGTGACGTTCGTCGACTTCGGATCCTGCGGGTCGTTCGACGAGGATCAGCGCCGCGCACTGCTGCAGATCGTCATCAAGATGCGGCGGGGAGACGCCGAAGGCATGGCGCGCGCAACGCTGACGCTGCTCGAGCCGCTCCCGCCGATCGACATCTCCGCGATGCTCAAGGACATGGAGATGGAGTACACGCGCGTGCTGTCCACGTTCCGCACGAAGGCGAAGTACACCGAGTGGTGGGAACGCACCTCCGCCCGCCAATGGATGGGCATGGTGAAACAGGCCCGTCAGTACGGCCTCCCGATGAACCTGCACACGCTCCGCATGGTCAGAGCCACGCTCTTGTACGACACGATGGTGCTCAGGCTCGACCGCACGATCAATCGCTACGAGGAGTACGCGGAGTTCCGGCGCACTTACGGCGCCAGGTGGGCGCGTGAGCGCTGGCGGAAACGCGTGCGCCGCATGCGCCGGGACCGGTATCTGCGCGTCGAGGAATGGCTCGAGGCGGGCGAGGACCTGCTGGAGCGCGCCCAGCAGACGATGGCCTCGCCCATCCTCAACTTCCGGTCGGTCATCGAGAAGTGGGTGTTCACCTTCTCCGTGCTCAACCGCGCCGTCGGACGCCTGATCGTCATCACCGGGATCTCGGTGGCTGCGGTTGTTGTGGCGAAACTGCTCAGGGCGGAGCCCACGCCGATGGTGGAGTCGATTCGGCTCGTGCTGAACAACCGGGTGTACCAGGTCGTGGCGCTCGCCGTACTGATCCTCAATACCCGCGACATCGTCTTCAGATTGACGGAGCGGGACGTCAAGTCCTGACGAGGGACGGGCATGGACAAATCGAGCCACTTCGACGTGGTGATCGTCGGCGGCGGCCTTGCCGGCCTGACACTGGCGCGGCAGATCAGGCTGGAAGTGCCAGACCGGTCGGTGGCCGTCATCGATCGGCTGGTGCGGCCTCTGCCCGAGGCCGCCTTCAAGGTCGGCGAATCTGCCATCGAATTGGGCACCTACTACCTCGGGCAGGTGCTCGGGCTGGATGCGTATTTCCGCAGTCGGCACCTGTCGAAGTTGGGGCTGCGATTCTACTTCGGTGATGCGCAGGGCCCACTGGAGGGCCGTCCGGAAACCGGCGCTGATATGTACCCGCCCGTGCCGTCGTACCAGATCGATCGTGGCCGGCTGGAAAACGACTTGCGCCAGATCGTCGTCGATATGGGCGCGACATTGCTGGAGAGCACGACGGTCGACGACGTGGCCTTGGGCGAGGGAGACGCGGCCCACACGATTTCGTGCCGAACGGTTCCCGACGGCGAGACATTTACGCTGACGGCCCGCTGGCTGTCCGACGCGTCAGGACGGCGACGGCTGCTGCAGTCGCGTCTCGGCCTTCGGCGCCCCAATGGCCACAAGGCCAGTTCCGCCTGGTGGCGCTATAACGGCCGCATCGACATCGACGTCCTCGGAACCAAGGGCGGCGGAGAGTCCTGGCGATCGCGCTGCGTCGAAGAGCGCTACTTCGCCACCAACCACCTGATGGGCAAGGGATACTGGGTATGGCTGATTCCGCTGGCCTCGGGCACGACCAGCATCGGGATCGTGGCCGACGAGAACATTCATCCGCAGCACACCTACGGCAAGTCGTACGCGCAGTCGCTGGAATGGCTGCGCGTGAACGAACCCGCGCTGCATGCGTTCGTCAGCCACGAGGAACCGCTCGACTTCATGAGCTTCAAGGATTACAGCTACGGTTCCGCGCAGATTTTCTCGCACCGCCGCTGGAGTTGCGTGGGCGAGGCCGGGTTCTTTCTCGATCCGCTCTACAGTCTCGGCAACGATTTCATTGGCATCGCCAACACGACGACGGTGGAGCTCATCAAATGTGACCGGGCCGGCGAGTTGACCGAATCCGTCGTCGCACCGCACAACGAACTCGTGCTGGACGTGCTCGGCGCGTTATGCCTCGCGTACTCCCGAGGCGTCTATCGCGCGTTTGGGCATGCCCAGGTCTTCACCTCAAAACTGGCCTGGGACACGGCGATCTACTGGTCGTACATGTATCAGGTGTACGTTCAGGGATTCGTGAGACGGCCGACGCCAGCCGTTCTGGGGCTGGGCCGGCGGTATCGCGATCTGACCCAGCGCGTCGAACAGTTGTTTGCGGATTGGTCGGCGGCGGCGCCGCCCCGCTCGATGCACGTGGTTGGCGACTTGCGGCGCATGCGATTCCTGCAGTTTCTGGGACTTGATCTGGCCGCCAGACGCAGCCCCGCGCAGATGATCGACGTGGCGACGAGGAATCTTGATCGGTTCGAGGAACTGGCGCAGGTGCTGTTCTGGCAGGCGGTGTCGGAATGTCATCCGGACCACCCGCTGCTGAAGACGCGGCCGTGGATCAACGCCTGGAAGATCACGCTCGATCCCGCCAAATGGGACGAGGAAGGCACGCTGCGCCCGACGACCCCGTCGCGGGGTCTCGCCATGATGGCCGACAACTTCACGGGCATCTTCGCACCGCAGACCGCGCGCGAAAAGGTCCTGTTCGAATTCCCGTACCGCATGATGCGTTGGGGCAAGGGGTTCATCTACTACCGGATTGTCCCGTTCATTCGGCGGCACATGTTCGTCGACAAGCCCGCGATGTGGGCGAGACGGCTCATGGGCAGAAACTTCTAGGACGCGGCCGACGCGCCTGAGCCGGCGCTACAGCGTGATGCCGCCGTCCACCTGGATGATCTGTCCGGTGATGTAGCTCGCCAGATCCGAGGCCAGGAAACAGACCAGCGGCGCGACGTCCTGCACCGTGCCCAACCGCTGCAGTGAAATACGTGAGGTGACGTGGTCGAGGGTGTCCCGCATCATCGCGGCCGACATATCGGTCCGGATGTAGCCGGGTGCCACCGCGTTCACCCGCACGCCACGCGGCCCGACCTCGGCCGACAGCGATTTGGTGAACCCGATAATCCCGCCCTTGGCCGCCGCGTAGTTGGTCTGGCCACCCATGCCGTAGATGGCAACCAGCGACGTCATGTTGACGATCGAACCCGACCCCTGCTTGACCATCGGAAGCAGCAGCGGCTTGGTCGCGTTGAACATGCTGCCCAGATTCGTGGTGATGACCGTGTCCCACTGGTCTCGACTCATCCGCGCCAGCACGGCGTCCTGCGTGATCCCCGCGTTGTTGATGAGCGCGTCGATGCGGCCCAACTGCGCCAACACTTTGTCGGCCAGCGCTTCCATCGCCTCGCGGTCCGCCACGTCGCACTTTAACGGAATGCACTGCTGCCCCGGATACAGGGCGGTCAACTCCCGGGAAAGCGCCAGGGCTGCGCCCTCGCTGGTCCAGTACGTGAAGGCGACCTGCGCGCCGGACTCGATCGCGGTGCGAACGATCTGGGCGCCAATGCCCTTGGATCCGCCGGTCACCAGAATGGCTTTGTCGGTCAGCATGATCGGTTCAGTCCTCGTACGATGGGGTCAGATGGCCCGCGGGCCGCCACGGCCCTGATTGCGCCGCACCCTCGTGGCGTTCCCGCAGGATCGGCAGCGGCGATGCGCTCGGTCGAAGGGTAGTATTACTTGTTCGAATGCCATGTGCCGTGCTGCTGGTTCCATCCGAATACGGTCCTCGTGCCACGCAACGCGAGGCGATGGGCCGTGATGGCGACATCCGGACTCGTCACGGCCACGCTGGCATGGTACCCCGCCGTGTGAGGCAAGTCGAAACAGGACCATCCATCAGGCGCAGTGCTCGGCGGTTCGACGAGCCAACCGGACACGGCCGTGCCCGTCAGCACCCGAAAGTCCGACAGGGGCAGCGACAGCCCGAGGCCAAGCGCTTTGACGACCGCTTCGTTGCGCGTCCAGCCGCGGTAGAACGCGTCCCGCGCGTCCCGAGGCGTCGAGGCTCGAATCTCGAGACATTCCTCTGGATGAAACACATCGGCCAGGCCGCAGTGATCGGCTGCGTCGTTGATCCGTTCGACATCGATCCCGACAGCCCCCGCGCAGCTGAGGGCTACCCAGATCTGGTCGCCGGAATGTGAAATGCTGAACTCCAGATCGGAGGCCGGCAACGCGGGTTTGCCGAAGGCGTTGGTCGCCAGTTCGTTGTCGACAGCAGGACGGCCCAGTTGGCGCGCCAGCATCGTGCGAATCAGCGCACGTCCGACGGCATGCCGAATTGCGTCCCGGCGGCGGTAGAAGCGGCGTGTCCTGGCCGCCTCGCCTGCGGTGATGCGAGGTGCGGCCAGTTCCCACCATCGCTCCTCGTCCTGGCCGAGATCGACCTCGACGCACAAGACTTCGCCACGTTCCACCTTGGGAGTTGGAGCGGCGAACGGGTCGGCCATTGTGCCGCTCAGGGGAATCTCCGCGATCATTGGCGCGACGCCACGGTGCGCGACGATCCCTGCGCGGCCGAAGCCACGAGGGCCGGCTCCGGGATCATGCCGATGTGCTGGAGGTACGTCAGGTAGACGCCGAACAGCTTGTCGTCGGCTGGCGGACACGTAATGCCGGACCCCTTCAACGCCCGGTCGGCTTCTCGCGTGTCGTAGGTCGGAAGCTGAAGGCTGACGTCGTCCATGTCCTCGAGGGCCGCCTGATAGGCGAACAACGGATTCGAACCAAACGCCGGGCTGCCGACGAGCCGGTCGCGCAGCTGTTCGAACCGTAATTCCTCGAACTGGTAACCCAGGCCACGCAAATAGGTCAGCGCCTGGCGCATGTGCTGCCGGTTCGGATTGGTGAGGTGGTACGCGCCGCCTGTGGGTTCGCGGTGAAAGACCAGGTAGGTCAACGCCTTGGCGACGTAGTCCACCGGCGCCACGTCCACCTCGATGTCGAGAACCGGAAACGCGCCGAACTCCAGGAATCCGCGCACGCACGCCACCAGGAAGTGATCGGTGACGCACCGTCCCGTGATGCTGTCTCCGCCGACTTCGCCGGGCCGGTAGCGCGTGGTGGGCAGACCGCGCTCGGCGGCATTGAGCAGACAGCGCTCGCCGACCCACTTGGCCTCGTCGTAACCGAGATTCAAGGCCTGGCCGTGCTCGATCGGATCCTTTTCGTAGAAGGTGAACTGCGCCCCCATCGGCCAGATGGCCGCGGTCGAAAGATGATGGACCGGCTTGATGCGGGCCTCGAACGCGAAGCGGACGATCTCGTGGAGCCCGAGCACGTTGGTGGCGCGCAGGGCTTCGTACGGGTAGATGAAATTGACGTGGGCCGCGCCATGCAGAATCGCGTCCACGTCACGGGCCAGGGTTTCGTAGGTGGCCGCCGCCATCCCGAGCCGCGGCAGCGTGACGTCGCCTTCCACCACGTGCAGCCGCGACCGCCACTGTGCCATCCACGCTTCGTCGCCTGGCCAGACATCGTAGTGGCGCATCTGCTTCTCGATGCGCGCTTTGCCGTCCTGCCCGCGCTTGGGACGCACCAGGCAATACACCTGGGCGCTGGTCGTCCGCAGGATGTCGGCAATGATGTAGACGCCGAGAAACCCGGTCGCGCCGGTCAGAAGAATCGTGTCGATGCGGGCCGATCGGCTGTAGCTCATCCCGCGCGCCGGAGCAATCCCTGGCGGCAGGTCGGCCTCCCGCAACAGCATCGCCATCCGCTGGCGGCCCCAGCCTGCCGTCCGTGCGGGAGCGGCCAGGCGATTACCGCTGTCATGGGTGGCGATGGTCCGCCGACGATCGGCGATCGCGCTGGCGAACGACCGAATCGTTGGTGCGTCGAAAAACACGCGCAGGCTGAAGCTCACGTCGAACAGCCGCCGCACTTCCACCATCAGCGGCGTCATCAGCAACGAATGCCCACCCAGATCCATGAAGTTCGAGTCGCGGCCAATCGCGGCAACATCGACGGGGAGAACACGCGACCACGCCTCCGCCAACAGCTTCTCTGTCGGTGTGACGGGGGCCTCCGTGGGCGAGATGGGACCGCCGGCCACACCGCCTGGCAGTGGCAGGTCCGAGCGGTGAATCTTCCCGCTGGCGGTCAACGGAAACGCATCGGCAAACAGGATGTGGGGCGGAACCATGGCTGCGGGCAAACGCTCTCGCAATCGAGAACGGATGGCGGTGGCCGAGGGCGCGGGCGAAGCGGCAATCACGTGGCCGACCAATTGCAGATCACCGTGGGCGTCGCGCCAGATCGTCGCCACCGCGTCGCGCACGCCTTCGACGTCTCGCAACGCCGCTTCGACTTCTCCCAGTTCAACTCGCACCCCGTGGATCTTGACCTGGTCGTCGATCCGGCCCAGACACAGCAGATCGCCAGCGGGAAGGTATCGGACCAGGTCTCCGGTGCGATACATCCGTGTGCCCGGTCGATACGGGTTGTCGACGAAGCGTTCCGCCGTCAGGTCCGGACGGCTCCAATACCCTGGCGCGACGCCGTCGCCGCCGATGTAGAGTTCGCCCAGAGCGCCCAACGGTACGGGCTGGCGCTGGTCGTCGAGCACGTAGAGTTGCGTGTTGTCTGGAGGACGCCCGATCGGCACGGGCTGACCCGGCGCCGAAACGATCTTCGCGACGACCGAATAGATGGCCGTTTCGCTGGGGCCGTACAGGTTCCACAGCCCGGCGCTCCGCTGCAACAACTGTTCAGCCAACTCGCGGCTGAGAGCCTCGCCTGCGGCACCCACACACACCGTGTTGTCGCCCTGCCAGCCGCCGGCCAACACGGATTTCCACGTCGATGGGGTTGCCTGCACGTACTTGGGTCTGTGCGACGCCATCATGCCCGCCAGGGCAACACCATCCCCCACCATGCCGTCGGGAACGATGTCCACCACGCCTCCGGACACGAGCGGCATGAGTAACTCGACCAGCGAGATGTCGAACGAGACGGTGGTGAGCGCCAGCAGCGCGTCGCCCGATGCGAATCCGATCAGGGCCTGCGTGGACAACACGCAGTTGAGCAGTCCGCGGTGACCGACCACGACCCCCTTGGGTTGTCCGGTCGATCCCGAGGTGTAGATCAGGTAGGCGCCGCTGTCGGGCGCGGCCGCTGCGACGCCGACACCGGGCCGTGTCGGTGCGTGGGCGAGATCGTCAACGCACACCACTCGGCCGCCAAACGTCGGGCCGAGCCGCGGCGCCAGTTCGCGGCTGGTGACACACACCCGGGCGCCGGCATCGGTCAGCATGTACGACACACGGGCTTGCGGGAAACCCTGATCGAGCGGGAAATAGATGGCCCCAACACGCCACGTGGCCAGAAGGGCCGCGAGCAAATCAGGAGACCGCTCCATCAGAATCGCGACACGATCGCCAGAGACGACGCCCTCTTCGGACAGTCGGGCTGCAATGGCATCCATCCGCCCGAACAACTGCCGATAGGTCCACTGCTCGTCCCGGCATCGGACAGCGGGCGCCTCGGGGCTGGCCGACGCCTGATTCGCGAAGACGTCGAATGCAGTCTTGTCGAGGGGGACGGCCCTGTCGGTGGCATTCCACCCGTAGAGCAACTGCTGCAACTGCTCGGCCGGCATCACGGGCAGCAGCCGGCAGTTCGCATCGGCGTTGGCCACGCCCGCCTGCAGCAGGGTCATCAGGCCATCCATCCAGCGCGTGATCGTCTCAGGCCGGAACAGTTCGGTGCTGTAGTCACAGATGAGACGCTCCGCCCCCGGCGTTGCGACCATTGTCAGTTCGATGTCGTAGCGCGCGCCGGGCGACGGAAGGTCGATCCACGACGCCTGTAGGGACCCGCAGGCAGGAGGGTTCTGCCACCGTTGCTCCTGGAACGCCGCCGTGAACAACGCCGATCGGCTCTGGTCTCGAGGCAGGTTGACCAGCGGGACCATGTCGGACATCGACAGGTGCCGGTTGCGTTCCGCATCGTCGATCGCCGCCGCCACCGCGAGGGCGTGACGGGCAAACGTCTGAGGACCGTCCACCTGCAGTCGAACAGGCAGCATGTTGCGCGTCTGCGCGACGACTCGCTCGCCTGCGTCCAGATAGAGCGGGGCACTGCGCACGCCGACCACCACGTCGTGTTGTCCGGCCAGCCGGCTGAGGTACATCCGGTATGCGCCGAACACGACGTGACGCAGCGTCAGCCCTTGGGACGCCGCCCATGATCCGACGCGGTCCGTGAGGTCTCGGTCCAGCGGCCGCACGAGTCGCGCGCCGCCGTATCGCTTGACAGGCGGGCGGGGGTAGTCGGAAGGCAACTCCAGGCGGGGCCACGACTGCGAGAGCGTCGGCAGCCAGAACGCGCGCGCCGCGTCACGAGCATCGACGGCTGCCTCGGCCTGGCCCATCGCGAAATAGTCGGTCCACTGCAAGGCGGGAAAGCCGCCATCGGGCTCGCGATCCGCGGCATACGCCGAATAGCACGCGGCCAACTCTTCGAACACGATCTGCAGCGCCTCGGTATCCACCACCAACTGATGGCCCACCAGCACCAACACGTGACGGTGGTCGGATTCCCTCAGCAGTTCCGCGCGGAAGAGCCGGTCGCCCGGCACGAACGGCCGTCGGACGATGTCGGCCAATGTCGCGTCGAGTTCCCGGGCCTGATACGACGACAGCCGCCATTCGATGGGCAGTCGGGGATGGACCTCCAGTTCGTCTTCCGCAGCACTCAGCGATGTGCGCAGCGCTTCGTAGCGATCGGCGACCGCATCGAGGGCCGCCTGCAGGGCCGGCCCATTCAGCGCCCCTTCCACCCGCACAGCCAGCGCGTCGCTGAAAGCCGCCGACGCTTCGGGCGAATAGCGTGTCAGGAAACCCACGTGGCGTTGAGACGGCGCAAAGGGAACGCGGGTCACCTCGTCGTCGGGTTCCTGGCCCGCGCGGGCGGCTGCCCCAGATGGCTGAGGAGCCGGGGCGCTCAGTTGCTGAGCGATGTATTCGGCGATCCCGTTCAGCGTTGCCTGGCCCTCGAGCACGCGCCGAATCGACATCAGCACGCCGAAGTGATCGTAGATGCGGCGCATCCCGTCAACCAGCGCCAGCGACGACACCATCAGATCCAGAATCGGAATGTCGCCGGAGATCGGCGGAAGTTCCTCGCCCAACGCTTCGCCAACCAACCGCAGCAGTTCCACGTGGATCTGGTCTGGCGTTGGAGGACCGCTCGCCTTGTCGATCACCGTGCGCTCCTTCCCTGCTACGCCGACACGACCCGAAGGGGCAGCACCTGCGGCTGCGGAGGAGCGTTGGCCGGCAACGCTTCCACCATCTGTTCCCGCAGTTCCTTGTAACGCGCCTCGGCCAGCAGCGTCTGGATCATCGGCGTGTAGAACGGGCCGTCTCCAACGAGTTGAATCTTCTCAGGCGTCACTTCGACGAACCCGTACTCCTGCAGCGCCGTCCAGACGCCCTCGAACTGCTCGAACGCATCGATGCCGAACGCGGCACGGAAATCACGTCGGTCCAGTTCGAGGCCGAACAGATTGCGCCAGACCATCGAGAGCATGAAGTCCTCGGGCGCGTGGCGGAATCCACACTCCACCGGGAACCGGCCTTCGTCGACGCGGTGCTTGTACTCGGGCAGGCTCCGTTCGTTGATGAACGACCAGCAGCGGCCTTCGTCGAGCGAGACGTCGCCAAAGAACGTCAACGCCGCGTAGCCCAGTCCGACCGTGTCCATGTGATCCAGCCGGTGCGTCACGCCCTCTTCGTACGGGCGACTGCTGGGATCCCCGGGCTTGCGGAAGTTGTACGCCGTGATCTGGTGGTAGCCGTGGCTGAGCAGCAGGTCGCGCGATGCGCGATACATCTCCAGGTTGCTGAGCGCGCTCGGGAGTTCATGGTACCGGTTGAGGGCGAAGTCGGTCGGCCCCCCGACGTTGAGTTCGTAGTGCGTGATGTCGTACACGCCCCACGACACGACCTGTTCCAAGTCCTCCAGCATCGTGTGAACGGTCTGCTGCGGCCAGCCGAAGATGAGGTCCAGATTCACGGGCATCCCGAATTCCCGCGCCCACTCCAGCGTGTGCGTCACGTGGCGGGTGGTCTGTTTGCGTCCGCTCAAGCTATTGAGCCGTTCGTTGATTTGCTGCACACCCATGCTGATCCGGTTCATCCCCGCGTCTTTGATCGCCTTGAGTTTCTCGCGGCTGAACAGCTGGGGCAGCCCCTCGAGTGTGATGTGCACGTAGGGCGGAATCTCGGGGAACAGGTCGCGCACGATGTCCATCAACGCGTGATACATGGGCTCTTTGTACAGATTGGCCGTGCCGCCGCCGAAGTAGACCTGGCCCAGCGGCAGCCCCCTGATCGCCTCCCGGTACATCGCCGCTTCGCGCTTCAGGTACCCGAAGTACTCCTCGAGCGCGCCGTTCCCGACGAAATCTTCGACGGGGAACAGGCAGTATCCGCAGCGACCCGGGTCGGTCTTGATGCAGTACGGCACACCGAGATATAGATTCACCGGCATCCCGCGGCCCGCCGCGTCGAGCTTCCGGCGATCGGCGGAGATGTCGGCGACGGGCACGTCGGTCTCGGTCCAGTAGCGCGGGGACGGAAACGCGTGCTGGATCTTGTTCACCTGATGCTTGTCCAGATGGCGCTCGATGTACGAGAGCGCGGAATCGACGTCGACGGCAAAACGACTGCTCATGACAATTCTCCGAAACGTTCAACGCCGGCGAACACGGCGTCGCCAGGCGGAAACAGGTCAACCGACATCGACCGCACCGTGCCGCGGTCAGCTCGCGCGCGCCGCTTCGCGTGTCAGTTCGGCGGCGAGCGCGCCATCGAGGAGGAATTCCGCCATCGAATCGATCGTCTGGTAGTCCATCCCCTGAGTGGGCTTGAAACGGAACTTCAATTTTTCCTGGATGCGGCGCTGCAATTCGGTCACCAGCAAGGAATCGAGACCAATCTCCAGGAACGCCGTCGACGAGGGGAGCGAGTCGATGTCCAGTCCGTCTGCGGCCTGCCCCATCGTCTCCTTGATTTCGGCCATCAACCAGTTGGCGACCTCCCTGACGCGCTGCGGCCTGTTCAACGGACGGAGGCACTCGACCAGTTCGGCGCCAGACTTGGTGGCCGCGACCGTCGAGGCGGCCTTTGGCGCAGCAACCGGTGTGCGGCCAGGCTGGGCGGCAGACAGACTCGACGTCTGCTTGAGTTCGAAATTCCTGAACTCGGCCAGCACGTCTCCACTGTCGTTCGAGATCCGCATACTGGCGAGGGCGGACCGTCCGTTGGGCGCCACCGTCACCTGCACGTGACTCCACGACTGGGCTGGCAACTCGCGCCACAGCGTGATCGACTCGAGGCTGACCGGCACGAACGCGCCGCCGTGGCCGTTCGAGGTCAGCATCTTGGCCGCGCCCCCAATCACGTGGGCACAGCCGTCGAGCAGCACGGCATTGGCGAACAGCCCCTGACCGTCGGTCGAACCCGGCTGCGTTCCCGACACCCGGCCGAGGGCTTCACCAGTGCCGGACTCTCCCATCCACAATTCGCGCACCGTGGAGAATGCTGCGCCGTACTCGAGGCCCGCCTTGCGCAGCTCGCTGTAAAACGCCCCGATTTGCATGTCGGCGACGCGGTCCTTTTTGACCCCGGCCAGCCGCAGGGGCTCGCGCGGCGCATCGCTGGCGGATGTCATGCGCCCCTGGCAATACACGTCGGCCTCGTTGTCGGCGGCGGCAATCACGAAGCGCGTCTCGCCTGCCCGGCCTGTGCGCTCCAGCGTCAGCGACACGGTCTGGGGTTTCCGATACGTGAGCAGCAGCGGGCGCTCGAACGACACGTCGGTGAGCGTGACGGCGCACCACTCGTGTCCCGCCAACGCGGCGAATCCGCGGGCGGCCAAATCCAGATAGGCCGTTGCCGGGAACACCGTCGTCCCCAAAATCCGGTGGTCGGTCCATGGGCTCGTGGTCGTCAGACCGACCTGGAACACCGTCCGCTGCCAGGTTCGTGTCGTCACCTGGCCCAGCAGCGGATGGAGTGGCGGAAGTTCGGGCAACGTGATCAGCGGCGACTCGGGCAGCACATCGAGCCCGGTGGTTGGCATCAGCCAGTGGCGATCTTTCCGGAACGGGTAGAGTGGCAGCGAGATCCGCTCGTACTGCGGGTTCCAGAACAGCCGGTCGAGGTTCATTGTCGCGCCATTCACGAACAGCGTGGCCAACGCCCCAAGCAGATTGGTGAAATCCTTCCCGTCGCGTTTGAGCGTCGGCACCGGCAGCGTCTTGGTGGCCTCGAACGAGGTGGCAACCGCCGGCGTCAGCGCGGGGTGGGGCCCAATCTCCACGACGAGCGCGGCGCCCGCCTCGACGATCTTTTCCATCCCGGCGTGGAACAACACGGCCTGTCGAACATGGTCGCTCCAGTATCCTGCGTCGATCCGCTCGCCGTGGAAATCGCCCGTGACGTTCGACACGACAGGAATGCGCGGAGGAGAAATGCGCATCGACGCCGCCACGCCGGCCAACTCCGACAGAATCGGATCCATCAATGGCGAATGAAACGCGTGCGACACATCCAGAGGCGTGGTGCGGAGGCCGGCCTCTGCCGCCAGTTCCGCAATGGCATCAACGGCGCTGGCCGTGCCCGACACGACGATGGCCTGCGGCCCGTTGACCGTCGCAATCGACACGTCGGCCTCTCTCCCCTTGACCCATCGCCGGGCCTGCTCCAGGTCGGTCCCGATCGCCAGCATCTTTCCGCCCTCGGGCAGGTCGCCCATCAGCCGGCCCCGGGCCGCTACGAAGCGAATCGCGTCGTCCAGATCCAGTACGCCCGCAATGCACGCGGCGGTAATCTCGCCGACACTGTGCCCAATGACGAAGTCGGGCTCCACGCCCCAGTGGCGCAGCAATTCGGCCAGCGCGTACTCAATCGCAAAGAGCGCGGGCTGAACATAGCGTGTATTGGTCAGGCAGGTGCGCGCCTCCGGCCCGAAGAGGACGGACTTGAGCGGGACGCCGAGTTCTGCGTCCATGGTGGCCGCGACGCGGTCGATGACTGCGGCAAACCGGGCCTCGGTCCGGTACAGCTCCTGGCCCATGCCCGCGTACTGCGCGCCCTGGCCGGTGAACATGAAGGCCACCTTCGGCCGCAGCCGGAAGCGGGTCTGGCCCGAGGCCAGGCCTTTGGCGACGCGGCCCTCGCGCCAGGCCTTCAACTTGCCGGCGATTTCCGCCTTGTCGCTGCCGACCGCCGCCAGCCTCAGCTTCAAATGACTGCGCCCGGTGTCGGCGGTAAACGCGATGTTGGGCAGCGAAGCGGAATCTGGGCGATCCAGATACCCCACCCACTGGTCGACCAATTCCTCGAGGGACGCTTTCGACTTGGCCGACAAGACGACGATTTCGCTGGGTCTGGACAGCGGCGCCTGGCCCGCCGACGTCTCGGCGTCGGCGTGGCGCGCGAGCGGCGCTTCGTGCAAAATCGCGTGCGCGTTGGTTCCGCTGTACCCGAACGAATTGACGCCGGCGAGTCTCGGCGTGGACGTGCGGGGCCAGGGCACCAGAGTGGTCGGCACGGTGATCGGCGCGTGTCCCAGCTCGATGCTCGGGTTCCACTGCTTGAAGTGGAGGCTCGGGTAGATCTCACCGTGCTGCAGCGACAACGCGGCCTTGACCAGTCCCAGCATCCCCGCCGCCGATTCGATGTGACCGAAATTGCTCTTGACCGAACCGACGTACAGCGTGGAATCGGCGGGCCGGCCCGGACCGAACACATTCGCGATCGATCCCATTTCAATCGGATCGCCAACGGGAGTCCCCGTGCCGTGGGCTTCCACGTAGCTGATCTCGCCTGGGCTGACACCGAGACGCGCCATGGCGCTGCGCATCACCCGTTCCTGCGCCCGGCCGTTGGGTGCCGTCACTGCGGGCGTGTGACCGTCCTGGTTGACGGCCGTGCCGACGATACTGGCAATGATCGTGTCGCCGTGCGCGATGGCGCGCGACTGCCGGCGCAGCACCACGGCCACGCAGCCCTCGCCGCGGATGTAGCCATCGGCACTCGCGTCGAAGGCGGCGCATCGGCCAATGGCCGACATCAACCCCACTTTCGAAAACGCGACGTGCAGCCCCGGATGCAAGATCGCGTTGACGCCGACGACGATGGCCAGGTCGCAATCCCCAACCAGGATGCTCTGGCGCGCAAGGTGCAACGCGACAAGCGAACTCGAGCAGGCCGTGTCGAGCGAAATGGCGGGGCCTTCCAAATCGAGCAGGTGGGCGATGCGGCCCGACGTAATGCTCATGGCGTCGGCCATCGCATCGTAGGCCACGATCCCCCGCGCCCCTTCGAACACGGCCTTGAGATGAGAATAGTTGTTGGTATTCATCATCGCCAGAAACACGGCCGAGTTGCTGTGCGCCAACTCGTCAGCCGACTGCCCGGCGTGTTCGAGCGCGTGCCAGACCGTCTGCAGCACCATGCGCTGCTGCGGATCCATTCGCGCCGCCTCGGTGTCGGAAATCCCGAAGAACCCGGCGTCGAAGCAATCGATGTCCTTGACGAATCCTCCACGGCGCACGTAGGTCTTTCCCGGCGCGAGCGGATCGGCATCGTAGTAGCTGTCGACGTTCCAGCGGTCGGCCGGAATCTCGCTGACCAAGTCCCGGCCGGTTCGCAGGGCGTCGAGCAGGCTCTCTACACTGGTGATGTTTCCGGGAAGCCAGCAACCGATGCCGATGATCGCGATGGGTTCGGGGCCCACGTGGGGCGTCTCTTGACGGATGGGGTCCATGACGTTCCGCTCCTGTGCCGTGTCGATGACCGACGCGCGCGGTCAACATGCCTTGCGCAGGCCAGCCAACGGCCGCCGGCCCACACGATCACCTCAAGGTCGCCCACGGCGTCCGCCGGCGGGGATATCGTGACCGGCGCGGTGCACCCGTCGCCGTCCGTCAACACAAAGCTCACGCCGTGTGCCTGCCGGAAGATGGCGCAGTCGCCCACTTCACAACTCCCTGACCCGGGCGCCCGGGCGATGAGTCTCACGTGCCGGATCAGCATCGCGAGAGTGGTCAACGACCCTCTCGCCCGCATCCGACCTAATGCTGAATTTGTCCCTAATTCGATTATCTTCGCGACTGACCGATTGTCAACACCACCTCGCCGCATAAATTTAGTGGCGAGACCGTCAAAACGCGTCACGGCGTCGCCGCGGCAGACGAGGCTGGAGACGCTATCGGTTGAGACGATGTGGATACGAGGACGCGCGGGGAAACCGGCGGGCGCGGCGCGACCGCACAGACGTCACGAAACCGGCCGATCAACCGGACTCAGGGAATCAGCGCGTGGGACGCCCCTGAGTCCGGCGACGATCGTGCGGACTAGTCGAGAATGAGGCGTCCCAGTGGGGATTCCTTGGCTCCGTGTTTCGCCGCTTTCGCCAGATTCGGGACGATGTCGCGAATCCAGCCGTCCTTCTTCTTGGCATTCGACCGTTCGTGACGAGACAGATAGTCGCTGGCAAATGTGGACTCGGCAGTGGCGGCGTGACGGGCCAACTTCTCCAGCGGCCGGAGAATGCGTGTCGACTTCTTCTTCTTCTCGGCCGCTTCGAACAAGACCACGGGCGTCACCGCGCCCGCCTCGTCGGTCTTCAGCAGAATCACCTTGCGAATCGAACTGATCGGTCGGGACTGTTCCATATATCCTCCCTGCACAGTGTCCGGGAACGCTGGTTGTTCAATCGATAAGGCTGTATAGCACATCCCCGTCGAGATGAACAAGGGACGTCACTTGGGGGTTGGCTTGACGGCCTCGCCAGTTCGCATGGTGAACGTCGCTCCCGATGCGCTATCATGAGCCTCATCCATGCTCGTCAGTTTCGGGAACGTACCGCCAGGAGGCGCTATGGCAACCACCGGTCAAGAAACCAAGCCGTCGGCGGCAGCGTCGGCATCGCCAGTGATCGTCGATTTGGGAAAGAAGCGCAAGAAGTTGGTGAAGCAACTGCTGGATGGTGAGGGCGCGTTGCTCGACGAGGTCAGCGCCGCCATCGCCGAACTGAAGGCCGCCGGCACCATCGGGGCCTCAGCACAGCCGGTGATCGTCGTCGTCCGGCCGATTCGCAAGAACAAAGGCTGGATGCTGCCGTTTGGGTAGACGTTGACCCCCTCGAGTTGAGCGAGGCGCGCGGGCAGGCCGTGCGCGATGCGCTGGTCGATCTCGCCGGGCGTTGAGGTATGTACCAGACTCGCCTGACTCGGTGTGCGGAAAGGTAAAGGTCTGTTGCCCATCGGCCGATAGGGTAAGAAGCGCGGGATTTCCGCCGCTTCCACGCGCGGGTGCGTGTGAACGGCGAGTCGGCTTGGGATAGAATCCCGCGCCAGGGGGACGTATGAAGACAATGGCTAGGGCGGCACTGGTGCTGACGCTGACGGTTGGGGTGGCGGCTTCCGGATGCGCCGCCGCATCGAATTCGTTGACGCCAACTTCGCCAACCGGAACCAACGTCGGCGCGCAGACGATTGGTTCGCTGTCGGCCGGCACGTGGGCGTCGTTCGACCCGCTGTCGGGCACCGGCAGCGTGGTGTTGAATCCCGGTTCGTGCGGCAACTTCAAGTGGGCCGTCACCTCGCTCACCCTCGTCAATGCGACGGGCACGTTCTCGGCCGACTGCGGCGGAGGCCTCGCGCTCGCGGGTAACGCGACGGCATCACTGGCTGGCACGGTTGCCACCTGGGGCGCGGCCGGGGATGTCACCGGCCCAGGAGCCGCGTGCAAGTTCGTGGTCACCGGAACCGCAGCCCTCGAGGCCGGCGGCGTGCGGGTCACCTACAACGCGACGGTGTGCAACGCGCTGATTACCGGTTCGGAACTGCTCAAGAAGCACTAGCCCGGGTGGGGCGGCGCCCTCGCGCCGCCCGACGCCCTAATCTGCCAATCCTTCGGCCTTGCGTTCCGCGGCGGTAATCACGCCGCCAGCCGCCTTGATCTCTGCGGCGCGGTCGAACGCGACCGGCGCGGGCTTCACGAATCGCTTGACCACAGAGGCGGTGCCGTTGATGCGCAACTGCTTCATCAGGAACGCGAAGCGCTCCTGAAGCGACGCACCGATGGCGGCGCGGATGTCCTCGGGCAGTCCCCACATCTGCTTCTTGAACGGCCCGATGGCCTTCTTCCGCGCCTTGTAGATGAACTGCTCTTCGGTGTCCTTGGGCTTGCGTTCTTCCTTCGCGTTCTCGCGCAGCCACGCGTACATCTCGGCCTTGAGCGAAGCCGGCAATTTCGGGTGCTCGTACACCATGTTCTGGAAGTCGGTGGCCAGGTGCACTTCGCACGCGCCGGCGTCGGGGAACGCGTGGAAGGCGTCGGGGGGAAGCGTCGATGCCCCGTGCTGAACGGCGCCGGCCATGCCGAATTCCTTGCGCGCCAGATCCGACAGTTCGCGCAGCGCGTCGAGGTCGATCTTCACATCCATCCGCACGCTGCCGTCGGGCGCCACGAAGCCGCCGTGCGCGGTGCCGGTCTGGATGCTGATCTTGCTGAGGCCGACCATGTTGCCGCGCAACGCGTTGAAGCCTTTCATGTACGCCCGCAGTTCGTGGGCATCCGAGTTCTTCGCGCCCACTTCGCCGATCTCCCCGCCGATCGAGATCGTCACCCCCTTGGGCTCGAGCCCCCTGACGTGGCGCGCGAACGCCGCCGCCTGCTCGCAGTTCACTCGCTGCTGCTCGTCGAGCGTCGGCTTGTCCAAATCCACCAGCGTGGAGGTGTCGATGTCGATGTTGTAGAAACCGGCGGCGATCTCCTCTTGAATCAAATCGCGCAACGTCGCGAGTTCCTTCTCGCGATCGGGTCCGGCGAACTTCTTCGCGTTCACCTGGACGTGGTCGCCCTGGATGAAGACGGGGCCGCTGAATCCTTCTCGCAACGCCGCCGCGATCAGGATGGCCGAGTACTCGTGGGGCCGCTGCTCGGTGTAGCCGATCTCGGAACGGGCGATCTCGATGATGAACGCCCCGGCGTCGATCGCGATGGCCGCGCGAAACACCGCCCGCGCCGTATCGTAGGTTATCGCCCGCAGATTCATCGCGGGAACGGTAAAGCCCTTCGCCTCGCCTCGGCCGATGGCCGCATAGAGGTCCTGTATCGACGCGGCCGCCACACCCTTGTGCCCGCCGATGCTGCGGATGATCCACCGCGCGGTTCCCTTGATCTCGGCCGACGCGCCGAACGCCGCGGTCCACGCCAGCCGGTCGATCGCCGACGAGGGCACCTCGCTGATTACCGTGACGCTGTCTGGGGTCACCACGACAGCGGGTTTCAACGCGTCAGTCATCTGCGCAACAGTTTCGAACACCATGGCTTCACCTGCTTAAGAATCGACGAGACCAGTTCCTGCTCGGGCCCGACATCTATCGGGCGTACATTCCATTCTATCTCTCGGCAGGCGCCCGGCTACCGGCAAGTCCAAAGCCGCACGGCTGGAGGCCGGGGCTTCAGACCGGGCGATCTGCGGTGACATCTTCCGGCGGGCCGGCCGGGAATTCGAAGCTCTCGGTGACGGTGGCCGCAACCGCCGACGCCACCATCTCGTCAATCGGCAGCTTCGATTCGGCCGCTTCGACGATCCACGCGCGGGCGTGTGTCTCCGGACTTCGCGGCGTGAACAACTGGCAGCAATCCTGGTCGGGAATGATCGAGATCTCGAAGGTCCCGATGCGCTGCGCCTCGGCGACGATTTCTTCCTTGTCCATGCCCACCAGCGGCCTCAGGATGGGCAACCGCGTGGCGGCGGCAATGACGGCCATGTTCTCCAGCGTCTGAGACGCGACCTGCCCAATCACCTCTCCGGTGACCAGCGCCCTTGCGCGTGTGTCCCAGGCGATCTTCTCGGCGATGCGCAGCATCATGCGCCGGTAGATCACCACTCGCAGCGGCGGCGGCACGCTGAGCACGATCTGCCGCTGCAACTCGCCAAACGGAACGAGCTTGAGCGTGGTCTTCATCTGGTAGCGCGTCAGGAGCCCCACGATTTCGCGCACCTTCTCCTGCGACGCCCGGGTGACAAAGGGATAGCTGTGAAAGTGAACCGGCACGACCGTGCAGCCGCGCTTCATGATGCGCAACGCGGCAACCGGCGAATCGATCCCGCCCGACAGCAGGCACACCACGCGCCCGCTCACGCCGGTCGGCATGCCTCCGGCCGCTTTCTGCTTGCCCCACGAATAGAACGCCTGCTTGGCGAGCAGTTCGACGTTGACGGCCAGTTCCGGATGGTCGAGCTTCACCTTCCATCCCAGCGCGTCGACGATGCGCGCGCCGATCTCGCGCTCGACTTCGGGCGAGGTCATCGGAAACCGCTTGTCGCCGCGTTTGGCGTTCACCCGGAACGTGACGGGTGGGTGGCCAGCCAGGTCGGCGAGGATGGCGCCGCACAGGCCTTCGAAATCGAGCGGGACACGCCCGGCTTTCGAGAAGTTCGCGATGCCGAAGACGTGGAGTAACCGCTCGTGAACGCGGTCGAACGAGGCGGACGGCCCAAGGATGATTTCGATCCGGCCCATCAGCGCCCGCACGTCCTGCACGCCGAGATCGGAGGTCTGCCGTCGCAGGTTGCGGACCAGTTTCGCGATGAAGTACGGCCTGTTGCGGCCCTTGAGCGCGATTTCCTGGTAATGGACGATGACGGAATTCATGTTTCGGGGTACCGCAAAATGCAGGCGCGATCAATGGCGCCCGATCAGTGCCGCCGCCACATGTCCGCTCACGGCCGCGCTCTCAATGGTACCCGGCAATCCCGTGTCGGTCCAATCGCCGGCCAGGACGAACCCGTCGAGCGGGGTCCTCGCACCAGGCCGAGGCGGCTGGCCCGGCGCCAGCGAGAACGTGGCGCGACGCTCGCGCACCACGGTGGCGTGCCTGAGCGAGGCCGCGCGGGCGGCCGGCAGCGCGTCGCCCAATTCGCGCACGGCCAGCGCGACGAGTTCCTCGTTGCCGCGCGACACGATGTGGGCCGCGCCACTCGACACCAGCGTCAGGTGCGAGGCGGCGTCGCCCACAATCAGGCGCTTCTCGAACACCCATTGCATGGCGCGACCCGGCAATCCCACAAACGGCGTCGCGAGCACGCAACGATCGAACCAGAGATTGACCGAGACAATCGGATACGAGCCCATCCGGCCGGCCCCGTCGATGATGGCGGCCAATTCCGGCGGCACCGATTCGAACAGGTCCGCCAGCGCAAACCACGGGACCGACGACACGACCACGTCGGCGTGAATCTCCTCGCCGCCGCGAATCCGCACGCCCGCCACACGCCCACCGTCGATGACGACACGCGCCAGAGCGTTGGCCCGCACCTCTCCGCCTCGGGCTTCGATACACCGCCGGGCGGGCTCGACATACGTGGCGGCGAGCGATGAGACAGGAAATCCGAGCGCTGAGGCCTGTTGCTGGCCGCCGAACATCTCGGCGAGCACCCGAGCGAATATCGGCGCCGCCGCCTCGTCGGCCGGCTGATTGAGCGCGGCCAGTGCGAGCGGGTCCCACAGCATCTCGCGGAGGCGGCGAGACTGCCCGTTGCGCACGAGCCAGTCTTCGACCGTCTCTTCCGGCGACGCGGCAATCCGATCGGTGCGGCCACGCAGTTGATGCTGGGCCAGCCGGATCACCGGCCCCATCCGCAACGCAGACCAGCGGTCGGCCCACGCCAACGCGTCCCATTCCATCAGGCCCGCCAGCAGATGCAGCGGTGCCGGCAGCATCGGACAACTCAGCGTGGTCGCCACTCCGGCCAGGTCGACGTACCGCACGTCGAGCGACGGTTGCAGCCGGACGGCCGCGCGGGCGCCGATCCGATCGAGAAACATGAACCACTCGCGGTAGCAGCCGAGCACGATGTGCTGGCCGTTGTCGACGATCTCGCCGGTTGCCGGATCCCGGTGCGAGCAGGCCCGCCCGCCGAGCACGGGCCGCGCTTCGAGCACCAGCGTTCGCGCGCCCTGCCCTGCCAGCGCGGACGCCGCGCTGAGCCCCGCGACGCCGCCGCCGACCACGATCGCGTCGAACCGCTGCCTGCTCATCGGGGCGGGGAACCCACGATCGAGGGTTCCACCCGCAAGCCCAGCATGCACCGCAGCCACGCAATGGCCGCAATCTGGGCCTTGCGCCACCGCGGGGCGCGGATGGGTGTGTCGAACACGGCGTACCCGCTGCGCTCGACGCGCCGCAACAGGTCGAAGTAAATGGCACTCATGATGCGGGCCGCGACCAGGCGTCGCGCATCCGTTTCGGGAAGCGCGGCAGAGGCGCGCTGGTAGTACTGGCGCGCCCGTTCCGCCTCGAGCGTCAGCAGGCGCCGCACAGGCTCCGACACGATGCCGTCGCGCAGCATGTCTTCGGTGACGCCGCACCGTACCAGATCTTCCAGCGGCAGGTAGAGCCGCCCCAGACGCAAGTCCTTGCCGAGATCTCTGAGAATGTTGGTCAACTGAAGCGCGACGCCAAGATGGATCGCGTACTGCCGGGCGGCCGGATCGCGGTAGCCGAAGATCTCGATACAGATCAGGCCCACCGCCGACGCGACGCGGAGACAGTACTGGTGAAGTTGTTCGAACGTGGCGTAGCGCCGGTCTTCGAGATCCATCTCGACCCCGGCAATCACATCCTCGAACGCGGCGCGCGGCAGATGGAACGCCGCGATCTGCGGCACCAGGTTTCTCGCCACCGTGGACCGGCACGGGCCGCCGTCGAAGGCCGCCGCAAGATCGCTGCGCCAGGCGGCCAGTTCGGCTGCGGCAGCGCGCTTCGCCGCGGCCGGATCCTCAAACCCCGCCGTCTCATCGACCGCGTCGTCAACGGCGCGGCAGAAATCCCATACCGCGATGATCGCCCGGCGCTGGTCGGCCGGCAGAACCACGAACGAATAGTAGAAGCTGGTGTCGCGGCGGGCCATATGATCGGCTCAGTCTACGGCATCCGGCGCGCGCCAACGCAGCGCGTCACGCAGCAGGGCTGGAATATCGCCCACGCCGAGCGCAGGCCGCCTGGCGAACACGTCGAATCCGTCGCGCTCGAGAGCGTCGAGAATGCGGCGTCCTCCGAGCCACGTCACCCGCAGCTCGAACCGGAGCCGGCCGGCGACCCCGTCGCAGACGGGACGGCCCTGGTCGAAGAGGATGCGCGTGCGGCCGGCCATCAGCAGGAGCGCGTCGCGCCACTGGCTGGTGAGGCGCCCGCCGTCGAGCGCGTCGATCTGCGCACCACACGCCCGCAGGTCGGAGGCCGGCAGGTACAGCCGCCCCTTCTGCCAGTCGCGCTCGAGGTCCTGGAGGAAATTGGTGAGCTGCAGCGCCGTGCACACCGCGTCGGAGGCCGCGTCGAGCGCATCCGATCGATGGCCCGCCACGCGCAGCACCAGGCGCCCCACCGGATTGGCCGACCGGCGGCAATAATCGAGCAGGTCGGGCCACGACTCGTACCGGTTCGTGGTGACGTCCTGACGGAAGGCACTCAGCAGATCCTCGAACAACCCGACCGGCAGCGCGCACTCGCGAATCGTGTTCGACAACGCCAGGAACACGGCGTCGTCGTCTGAGGCGGCGGCAAGCTGGCCGGGGGCGAGACAAGCCCGCAGCCTCAGGAGCCAGTCGTCGAGACGCGACAGGCGCTGGTGGGGCGGCACGTCGCCTTCGTCCGCAAAATCGTCGGCCGTTCTGGCAAAAGCGTAGATCGCCGCAATGTGCGGCCGCATCCGCCGCGGGAGCACATGGGAGGCGACCGGAAAATTCTCGTAGTGCGAGGCGACCAGTCTCTGGCACGCCGCGTAGGCCTGGTCGAGATTTACCACTCGACCTCGGGTACGCCGGCTCTGGCGTTGGCGACGCGGGCCATCACAAAGAGCAGGTCCGACAGCCTGTTGGCGTAGGCCAGCAACGCCGGCTCGACCACGCCGAGGGCGACCATCCGCCGTTCGGCACGTCGAAGAATGGTGCGAGCCAGATGGAGCACCGCGCCGGCTCTCTCGCCGCCGGGCAGGATGAAGCGGCTCAACGGGGTCAGTTCGGATTCGAGCGTATCGATCCAGCCTTCGAGGCGGGCCACGTCGTGATCGCCGAGCGCTGTCTTTTCGACACGGCCCGCGATGCGATCGGCCGGATCCGCCAGTTGCGACCCGAGCGCAAACAGGTCACGCTGGATCTGGAGCAGCATGTCGTCGAGGTCCGGAGCCAGGCCAGACGCGCGAGCGATGCCGAGGGCGGCGCTCGCTTCGTCGACCTCGCCGAAGGCATCGACGCGCAGGTCGGACTTCGCGATCCGGGTGCCGTCAACCAGACTCGTGGTGCCGGCGTCGCCGGTTCGAGTGTAGATCTTCATCCGATTGGATTATAAGTGTGATGACGGCGGTTTCCGAACCTGTTCGCCCGGTTCCATCGCAACCCGGCCGCGCCGGTTCCTGAACCGTCCACGTGAAGATATGCCCAGAAAGACCAGGCGCGCATCACGCAAGCAGGCCAGCCCGATGCCGGCGCCGGCCCTGCGCCAGACCTTCAGGAGGAGGCTCCTCGGCTGGTACGACCGCCACGGCCGTCGTCTTCCCTGGCGCGAGACCACCGATCCGTACCACATCCTCGTGTCGGAGGTGATGCTCCAGCAGACGCAGGTGGATCGGGTCCTTCCCAAGTATGCGGAATGGCTGGGGAAGTACCCGTCGTTCGAAACCCTCGCCTCGACACCGGTCGACGAAGCGGTCGAGACATGGTACCCGCTGGGCTACAACATCCGGCCGCGCCGCCTGCACGCGATTGCCTGCGATGCGGTGGAGAAGTACGGCGGCGAGTTGCCGTCCGACCGCGCGTCGCTGGAGGCGTTCAAAGGCATCGGTCCCTACACCGCCGGGGCCGTGCTGAGCTTCGCGTTCCAGCAGCGGGCGGCCATTCTCGACACGAACGTGGCGCGGGTTCTGTTCCGGATCTTCGTGGGCCGCGGCGACGCCAAGGGCCATCAGATGAAGAAGCATCTGTGGCGGCTCGCCGACATCACGATGCCCCACAAGCGGGTGTTCGACTTCAACCAGGCCCTGATGGATTTTGGCGCCATCGCGTGCCTGGCGCGCAAACCGAAGTGCGGCGGATGTCGGATGGCGACGCTATGCCGCTCTTACCCGTTTGAGCCGGCGCCAGTGGCGCGGCCGGCGCGGCGGCCGCGTGCGGCCGGGTCGCGTGCAACCAAGACGGTTCCCCCTCGATTTTCCGGGTGAGAAGACGATGAGCACTGGACATCGACGGCATGTGGTGGTGACGGCGGCGGTGATCGAGCGTGACGGGGCGTTTCTCATGACGCGCCGGATCGAAGGCACGCATCTGGCCGGGCATTGGGAGTTTCCCGGCGGCAAATGCAAGCCGGACGAGACGCTGGAAGCGAGCCTGGTGCGCGAGATCCAGGAGGAGCTCGACGCCAGAATCGAAGTGGGCAGCGAGATTCTCGCCACCACGCACCAGTACCCCGAACGCACCGTCGAGTTGCGGTTCTTCCGCTGCCAGTTGCTGAGCGACCCGCGGCCGGTGCTCGGACAGGCGATCCGGTGGGTGCCGCGAGCGGAACTCGGCAACCTGCCGCTGCCGCCAGCCGATAACGATCTGGTGCGGCGATTGATGGAAGACGCGATCTAAAGCGATCGCCGGGTCTGAAGACCCCGCCTCCAGCGGAAAATCCTGGCCAGACGGTAGCCCCGGCCTCCACCAGAAAACGTCTCCCGCGCCGGTTCCATCAGCGCCTCATGGAGGGCGGGACTTCAGTCCCGCCGATCTCCCGCGCGCCGGGTCTGAAGACCCGGCCTCCAGCGGAAGACGGCGTTACGCTGCGCAGACCCGGGTTCCCTCTGTCGGCGCTGTTCGCGGGCCCCGCTGTGAGATATTCGTACCGACTCAAGATCCGGCGACAAACGGCAACGCCGTCACGGTCGCTGCGAGATTCGTGTCGCCACGGGCAATCGAGACGGCGCTGCCTGCCGCCATGTGATCCCGGTGGACGTAGCCCAGCGCGATGGGCCGAGCCAGCGCGGGCGAGAACGCCGTACTGGTCACGTGGCCGACCGCTTTCTCTTCAACCTGAATCGCATCTCCGGGCGTCGGCTCCACGTCGCCGTCAATGGTGAGCCCCACCAGTTTGCGAACGATCCGGCCGTGGCCGCGGTCGCGGATGCGGACGATCACTTCCTGCCCGGGGTAACAGCCCTTGGTCGAACTGATGGCCTGCGCCTCGATGCCCGCTTCAAGGGGAATCGTGTCGTCGGTCATGTCGACGAGAAACAGCGGCGTCCCGCTCTCGATGCGAAGCGTCCCGACGACCTCGGCATCCGGCACGACGGCTCCGGCGGCGGCGATCGAGGCCGCGATGCCTGGAAGCCGATTGGGAGGAGCGTAGATCAGAAGGCCGGGCGCGCCCCACTGATCGAGGCGGGCCACAATGCCCACGTCGTTGTCGAGATCGATGCGCTGGCTGCCGAACACCGCACCGGAGGCGAGGCCCCGGACCAGCGCTGCCGGAGCGCTGCCCAGCGCCGCGTCCAGCGCGCGTTCGACGACGGCGAAGGCGGTCGGCCCGTGCACGCCCACGCACCCGAGGGCGCCGCTGGCGTCTCCCACCTGCACGTCTTCGCCGAAGATCAAGCCGTCCAGCCGACCCATCAGCGAATCCTTGACGGCTCCCGGCACGTCCAGCAGCGTGGCTTCCCCCAGCTCGAACACCCACATGTCGGTAATCATCCGCCCCTGGGGAGTGAGCAGCGCGGCGTAGCACCCCGAGCCGGGACCAAGGGCGAGAATGTCGTTGGTGAGCAGGGCGTGCAGAAACGTCTGCCGATCGCGGCCACGAACCAGAAGGCGTCCGCGGAGGTGCCGATCGACCAGCGCCGCGCCTCGTCGAACGTCTTGGTACTGGGCAGTCTGAATGGATGAAAGCATGGCTCGCCGCGACGGGTTGGGTCCCACAATTTGCTGATATGCTCTGTCTGGTGACGCCGCGATTCCATTCTATCCTTGGCGCGTTTTTCCTGCTGAGCCTTGCGCTTTCGGCAGGCGCGGCACCACAGGCACCAGCCAAGACACCCACCGCGCAGGGCGAACTTGCTCCGGCGGTGTTCACCGTGTTCGTTTCGGGGACGGTCATTGGCTCCGAGCAAGTCACCATTGGGGCCTCCGCCGACGGCTGGACGATCCGAAGCACGGGGCGCCTCGGCGTGCCGGTCAATCTCTCGACCGCCCGGTTCGAACTCCGCTACGACCGCGACTGGAAGCCCATCTCCCTGGAAATTGACGCCACGCTGCGTGGCCAGGCACTGGTCGTCAGAACAGCGTTCGCGAACGGGCAGGCGTCCAACAGCATCATCCAGGCGGGCCAGGAGCGGCAAAAGACCGACGCGGTCGCGGCCGACACCGTGGTGTTGCCGAACATGTTCTTCGGGGCCGTCGAAGCCCTGGCGCTTCGCCTGCCTGGCGTGGCGGCGGGAAGCCAGATCAGGGCCTACATCGCCCCGCAGGTCGAAATTGCCATCACACTGACCAGCGTCACCGACGAACGGATCCAGACCGCGGCCCGCCGGATCAGCGCGAAACGCTACAACATCGAGATGGCCAACCCGGGATCGACGGTCGCGGCCGAAGTGTGGGTGGACGAACTCAGCCGGCTGGTTCGCTTCCGCGTCCCGGCTCAGGGGCTCGACGTGGCCCGAGACGATGTCGCGGCGGTGTCGTCGCGCGTGGAGCGGATGGCACGTCCAACCGACGAGCAGGTGCGGGTCCAGGCCAGCGGCTTCACGCTGGCCGCGACGGTCTCGAAGCCGCCCGCGTCGCCAGGCACGGCGGCGGGCCGTTATCCGGCGGTGATTCTGGTGCCGGGGTCGGGCCAGGTCGATCGCGACGAAACCGTGGCCGGCGTGGCCGTCTTCGCGCAACTGGCCAACGCGCTCGCCGATGCCGGGTTCCTCGTGGTGCGCTACGACAAGCGGGGCATCGGCCAGAGCGGGGGGCGCGACGAGTCGGCGACCATCCTGGATTTTTCCGACGATGTGCGCACGGTGGCGAAATATCTGGAGAAGCGGGCCGACGTGGACCCGAAGCGTGTCGGGTTGGTCGGGCACAGCGAAGGCGGGTTCGTCGGCTTGCTCTCGGCGTCCGAGGAAAAGAAGAAGATCGCCGCCTTGGTGCTCATCGCCACGCCCGGCACGACGGGCGCCGAACTGGTGCTCGAACAGCAGCGTCATCAACTCAACGGGATGGATCTGCCCGACGAAGAGAAGCGGAAGCGGATGGATCTGCAGAAGCAGATCCAGGCGGCCGTCATCAGTGGATCCGGGTGGGACGCGATCCCGTCGGCGTACAAGCGGCAAGCCGACACGGCGTGGTTCCGGAGTTTCCTCACGTTCGACCCGGCGAAGATCGTACGCAAGGTGGCGCAGCCGATTTTAATCCTGCAGGGCGAGCGCGATCGGCAGGTGACGGCCGCGCACGCTCAGTTGCTGCTGGACCTGGCGAAGGCGCGCAAGAACGACCCGGGGGCCGTGCTGTCGATGGTGGCGGGCGTCAATCATTTGCTGGTGCCGGCGGTGACCGGGGAGGTGGACGAGTACGCCTCGTTGCAGGATCGAATCGTCAGCCCCGACCTGGTCCGCACGTTGGTCGGCTGGCTCAAGGACACGCTGCATGTGGATTCTGCGCGCGCGGGGCGTTGAGCCCGACAACGCCCTGACGTTCCGGCTGCTGCCCGGCCACGTCAGGACAGCGGGCCGATCGACGCGGTCGGACTTCGTCATTGAAGCGCCGCTGGTGTCGAGGCTGCACTGCCGCTTCACCGTGTCGGCCGGCGGCGAGGTCGACGTCGTGGATCTCGACAGCACCAACGGCACCTGGGTCAACGGTGAGCGCGTCCACCAGGCGGCGATCGCCGAAGGCGCCGTGGTCGGAATTGGCCGCGCCGAATTGATCCTCGAGCGCGACGCGGCGCCCCGTCAGTCCTGAAGGAACGGGTTGGTCCGCCGCTCCTTACCGATGGTGGTCTCGGGCCCGTGGCCCGGGTAGATCGTCGCGGCATCTCCAAACCCGCACAGCACCGTGCGAATCGAGTTGAGCAGCGTCTGGGCGTCGCCGCCCGGAAGATCGGTGCGGCCGATCGAGCCGGCAAACAGCGAGTCGCCGACAAAGATCTGACTGCCGACCGTGCCGGTGGCGCCGACCTGCAGGGCCACGCCGCCAGGGGTGTGGCCCGGCGTGTGATGCACGTGCACCTGATACCCGCCAAACACGAGCGGTTGGCCCACCTGATAGAAGAAGTCGGGCGGGGGCGGCTGCTCGAGCGTATAGCCAAAGGCCAGGCCTTGCTGGGCGGCAACCTCGTACAGGAACAAATCGTCGCGATGGAGGCCGATCGGCGCCCCGGTCGCCGCTTTGAGGCGTGCCACCCCGCTCACGTGATCCATGTGCGCGTGGGTGAGGAGGATGTAACGCACCTGCAACTTCCCGGCGTCGATCAACTGGAGAAGATCGGGGACCTCGTCGCCCGGATCGATCACGACGGCTTCGCGACTGGCCGGACAGGCCAGCAGGAATCCATTCTTGAAAAACGGGGCAACGGCGCGTGTGTCGAGCAGCATTTGAAAAGAATACCGGAGAAGCGGCTTGGTCGCCAGCAAGGCGGGGCGCAGGCCGGGTACAATATCGTCCGATGAGGCTGACGCACATCTTCGCGGCCCGGCAGCGTATCGCCGCCCACATCAGACAGACGCCGCTGGTCCATTCGCCGTGGCTCTCGGATGTGGCAGGCGCGACAGTCAAGCTCAAGCTCGAATCCCTCCAGGTGACGCATTCGTTCAAGGCCCGCGGCGCCGTCAACGCAGCCGCGGCCAGCCTCGAGTGGGGCGCACGTGAAGCCAACCATTCACGCCTGCTGGTGACCGCGTCGGCCGGCAATCACGGATTGGCCATGGCGTATGCCTGCCAGCGCCTGGGCCTGCGGCTCGTGGTGTTCACACCCCGCAACGCACCGCGCGCCAAGCTGGACCCGATCGTGTGGCACGGCGCCGACCTGCGTGCCGAGGCGTCGAGCTACGAAGAAGCCGAAGGGCTGGCGAAACAGTTTGCCGCCTCCGAACGCGTCGCCTACATCTCGCCGTACAGCCACCCGAACGTGATTGCCGGCGCGGCGACGATCGGGCTGGAGATTCTCGAAGACTGGCCGGAGGTCGATACGATCGTCGTGCCGATCGGCGGCGGCGGTCTGGCCAGCGGCATCGGGATTGCGATCAAGGCCGCCTCGGCGCAGGTGCAGGTGATCGCGGTCGAGGCCGACGCCTCGCCGGCATTTTCCTCGTCGCTGGCGGCCGGCTGCATCACCGAGGTGAGGGTCGGACCGACGATCGCCGATGGGCTGGCTGGCAATATGGATTCCGATTCCATCACCTTCGACCTGGTCCGCAGCCACGTTGATCGGGTGGTGGTTGCGTCGGAGCGTGCAATCGCGGCGGCGATCTGCGGGCTCGTCGCGCACGAGCACCTCGTGGCGGAGGGCGCCGGAGCGACAGGAGTGGCCGGGCTGACCGAGGGGCTGGGCCTGGAAGGCCGGCACGTGGCGGTGGTGCTGTCGGGGTCCAATATCGACGCGTCACGGCTCGGGGCGTTGCTGAGCGCCGGGTCGTAGGGTCCGGCCTGCCTGTAGAGACTCGGGCTGCAGGGACAGACGTCGCGGGTCGGTCACCGGGGCAGCGGCAGGCGGGCGTGGCGCGGGCTGTCTAGCGTGGTTCGGCGGTCGAGCGCGGCGGCGGCTGATCGAGTAGCCCGTGGAGCAGTCTGGCCGCTTCTGCGCCGGCGCGTGCGTAACTGACCTCGAGTGCGGCTGCAGAGGCGGCTACCGCGGAATGACCCGAGATGTTGCGCCACGGAAAGAGCCCCTGCGCAAAGGCGGCCCGCGGGCTCATCGCGCCATTGGTGGCTCCCCACATCCGCAACACACGATCGGAGGCGGCGGCCCGCGCGATCCAGCGGGCCGATTGCGGCCCATCGCCGATGCCGGCGGCTGCGATGGCGGCACACCGAGCCCACGGCGCCCGATCGTCGGCCGCGTCGGCCTCGGCGAGCAGTTCGCGCCCGAGCCTGATGCCTGCGGCCCGGTCGGCGCCCAGCGTGAGAATGCCCGCCAGCATCGCCCTCGCATCACACGCCGACGGATACAAACGGGTGAGCGCGATGAGCATGTCGCTGGCGTCTGCCACGTGGCGGTCGAGCAGAAGCGAGCAGGCCAGCATCAGCGCCGCCGGAGGCAGGTCGGCGTCGCGCGTCGCCGGCGATTGGGGGGCAGCACGACCCATCTCCGGGTGCGCGATCAGGACGCGAGTCCGAATCGTGACCCACCACGGCAGCGAGGGCGCCAGCGTCTGCCCGCGCGCCGCCTCGGCAATCGCCCGGTCGAAATCGCCGAGCGCGATGTCACTGACGCCGAGTTGATAGTGCGCCATCGGCGCGACCGGGTCCAGATCCACCACGCGCGTGGCGTACCGGACGGAGGCGGCCGGGTCGGCGTCCCGCAGCAACTCGGCAACCGCCCAGTACGCCGAGGCGTAAGAGCGGTCGATCTCGATCGCTTTGCGGAGCCGAGGGAGCGCATCGCGCAGCGTCGGCGCCGCCAGGCCCAGCGCCAACAGGACCGGGGCGGCCTCGGGTTCGGTGGTTGCCGCCTGATCGGCAGCCTCTCGCATGCGAACCGCAACGCCAGACATGGCGAGCCGACCCTCGAAGGCAGCGCCCATGAACAGAGCTTCGACCAGCCCGGTCCGCGCTTCGTAGATGGAAGGGTCGGCGGCGATCGCGCCTTCGAACAACTGAACCGCGCGACTGGCATCCTGTGCGGCCATCGCGTCGCGCGCCTGAAGGTAGGTGTCGAAGGCGGCCGGGTCGACGATTCGAAGTGCCGCGCGATTGAGTGATCCCGACTGGTTGAGGCCCACCCCGAGCCGCCGGGCGACGTCTCGGGCGATGCGCCCTTCGAGGGCGATGATGTCGGCGGCGGAACTGGCGTAATCCTGATGCCAGATCGTCTTTCCATCGGATCGGTCGACCAGGCCGATTTGGAGTCCCAGTTGCGTCCAGTCCTGGTCTTGCGGTGTGATAACCCCGGTCAGTGCGACCGTGGCCCCGACCTCCTGCGCCGCAGCCCGGGGCGTCCGGTCCGCCAGCGCCCGTATCGACAGGCGCCCGATCGTGGTGACGCCGGTCTGGCCAAGCCGCATCGCCAGGTCTTCGGCCAGCCCCGGCCCGAAGTGGGGCCGACTGGCTTCGCCGCCGCCAATGGTGAACGGCAGCACAACCACCCGCGCCATCGGTTGCGGACCGAAGGAACTGGTCCAGACTTTCCGCAGGGGCTCCTGCCATTGCCAGAGGGCGCCTGCCGAGACGAGCACGAGTAGAGATACGGTCAGTCTGCCCCAGCGCGTCGGGCGACTGCCCCGCCCCGCAGGCCGGCGGCGGTCGGCTGCCGACTCGCGGGTGCGCACACCCTCCGACACGGCCCGAAGGTCGGCAGCCAGCAGCGCGATGCTCTGGTAACGCTCGGCTGGGTTCTTCGCCATGGCCCTGGCCACCAGCGCGTCGAGTGCGTGCGGAACCTCGGCGTTGATCGCGCTCGGTGGAACCGGCGTCGATTGAACGACGCTGAGGCCGATGTCGCCGGGGTTCGAACCGGCAAACGGCTCGCGGCCCGTCAACATCTGGTACACGACTGCGCCGAAGGCGAAGATGTCGGTTCGGAAGTCGATCGGCTGGCCGAGAATCTGTTCCGGGGACATGTAGCCGACCGCACCCGGGCCGAGAGCCACGCCCCTGTCGGCCAGGCGTGCCGCCGTTTTGCGGGCGTCGCCGCCCGAATCCCAGGCGGTCAACCCGAAGTCGAGAAGCTTGGCGTGACCCTTCGACGTGATGTAGACGGCCGACGGCGTCAGCGCTCCATGGACCAGTTGACAGGCATACGCTTCGGCCAGCGCGTCGGCCAGCTGCATCGCCAGGTCGAGCGCCCGCCGGATGCTGAGCGGCTGCCCAGCCACCACGGAAGACAGCTTCTCGCCTGAGACGAATTCGTAGACGAGATAGACGCGGCCGTCCTGGTCGCCAACGTCGAACAACGTCGCAATGTTGGGGTGGGACAGCGCCGCGTACGGGCGGATCGTATCGACGAAGCGGGTGCGATGCAGGGGATCCGGCTCGACATCGGCAAGCACGCGTACCGCCACCGTCCGGCCGGCGCGCGTGTCACGCGCGCGATAGACCGTGCCGAGCCCGCCGGTTCCGACCATCGCGAGAAGGTCGTAGTGGCCGATCGCCTGGCTCATGGATGACCCACCAGAACGCCGCCTCCACCGACGCGCACCTGTGCGCGTCTGTGGAGACGTATCGGGCGGTTCAGGCCGGCGCGATAGCCCTGGTCACCGAATGCGGCAAAGCGATCAGGCGGCAAACACGGGAGCCCGGCCGTGCCGATGCAGCGCCAGTCCACCCTGGAACTCGGTCAGACGTGTCCTGAGAAACGCCCGGCCCCGATGCAGTCGCGACTTGAGCGTCTGTTCCTTGATGCCGAGCCTGGCGCTGGCCTCCTCGGTCGACAATCCCTGGATGTCGCGAAGAATCACTGGCACCCGATAGATGGTCGGCAGTTCCGGCAGCGCCCGCGCCAGTTTTCTGCGCACCTGCCCTCGCAGCAGGGCCTCGTCGGCCATGTACTGCCAATCGGGAGTCTCCCGACGGACACGACCGCCGTTTTCTTCGACATCCGCCACCAGATCGTGCTCGGAGATTTCGTAGCGCGACACACTGCGTCGAGACCGCAGTCTCGACATCGCGGTATTGAACGTAATGCGGTAGATCCACGACGAGAGCGCCGCCTCGCCGCGGAACGCATCAATGCGCCGATACACCTTCATCAAGACGTCTTGCGCGATTTCTTCGGCGTCTTCGGGTGTCTTCACGTACCGCATCGCCAGTTGCTGGATCCTCGACCGGTAGAGCGCATCCAGTTCGACCACCGCAGATTCATCACGCGCACGCATCCGCTTGACCAGCAGCGCGTCCTTGCTTCGTTCAACAACATCGGGTGCCATGGCTGTCTTCCTCTTGATAATAGCCGACCAATTTGGACCTATTATGTCCATTAATTCCTATCAATTCAATAGTGTTTTATTAAACAGCTATTAAGTGCTGCAAATACAGCTATTTAAAGAAATTTATGTTGCGAGTGTTCGCTGAAAGACGTCGGCAAAAGCGGCAATCAGCCTGTCTTCAACGTCGGGAAGTGGGAGATCGCGCCCGGTGAGGCGCCGCAGCGACGTGACGCCCCGGTCGGAGATGCCGCAGGGCACGATGAGCCTGAAGAAGTCGAGATCGGTGTTCACATTGAACGCAAAGCCGTGGCTGGTGACCCACCGCTGGATGCGAACGCCGATCGCCCCAAGCTTTTCGGCCCCGACCCAGGTCCCGGTCAGCCCCGGAATGCGCGCGGCCTCGATCTGGTACGTCGCAGCCACTCGAATCATCACCTCTTCCAGATCCCGGACATACCGGTGCACGTCGCAACGGTCCGGTTTGAGGCTGATGATGGGATAGCCGACGATCTGCCCTGGGCCGTGATACGTCACATCGCCGCCCCGGCCGGTCTCCTGCAGCTCGACGCCGAGTTGGGCCAGCCGCTCGGGCGTCGCCAGCACGTGCTGGCGGCTTTCTCCGGCCTTGACGCCCAGCGTGAGGACGTGCGGATGCTGCAGCAGCAGCAGCTGGTCGCTAATGTCGCCGGCGATGCGTTCGGCGACCAGCGCTCGCTGCAGTTCGAGGCCCTCGGTATACGACACGACGCCCAGGCGTCTGATGGTGAGCGGCCGAGGGGATGACATGGGGGCCCTGTGTCACACGGCGCTCGCGTCGAAAGTTTCGAGCGTCCGCTTGACGTGCGACATGAACTCGTCGGCCACCGCCCCGTCGATAATGCGGTGGTCGTACCCAAGCGACAGATACCCTTTCGTCCGAATCGCGATCATGTCGTCGACCACCGCCACGCGTTTTTCGATGTGTCCTACACCCATAATCGCCACCTGGGGCTGGCTGATGATGGGCATCCCGAACTGCGCGCCGAACACGCCGGGATTGGTGATGGTAAACGTCCCGCCCTGGACTTCGTCGGGCTTGAGTTGCTTCGCCCGCGCGCGGGCTGCGAGATCCCGGATCGCGCGGGTCAGGCCGAGCATGTTTTTTTCTTCGGCCTTCTTGATGACGGGCACGATCAGGCCCCAGTCGAGCGCGACGGCAATCCCGAGATTGATCTCCTTCTTGTAGACCACCGAGTCTCCATCCAACGAACTGTTGATGATGGGCACCGCCTTGAGCGCGTCGACGGCGGCCTTCATCAGAAACGACATGAATGTGAGTTTGACGTCCTGCCGCGCGTAGTCGGCCTTCTTCGCATCGCGAATCGAGGCCACGCGCGTGTAGTCGACCTCGAACACCGAATGGACGTGGGCCGACGTCTTCTTGCTGAACACCATGTGTTCGGCGATTTTCTTTCGCATCACCGACATGGGCACCACGTGCACGTGGTCGCCCGGCTTGAAGGCCGGCGCGTAGGCGCCGCCCGACGGTCGAGCGCCAGCCGGGGCTGCCGGCACGGTGGGCGCGGCGTCGCGAGGCGCGCCGTCGAGGTGCGCGAGAATGTCGTGCTTGGTGACACGGCCGCCAAGTCCGCTGCCGGCGATGCCCGAGATATCGACCTGGTGGTCGCCCGCAATCTTGCGCACCAGCGGCGACGATTTCCGACGGCGCAGTTGGTCGCCCGAGAGGCCGGCCGGCGTGGGCGCAGCCGCGGCAGGCGCGGCGGCGGGTGCGCTCACCGCTGGGGCATACGCGGCGGCGGGCGCTGGAGCGGCAGCCGCCTGAGCCGGGGCCGACGGGCGGACCTCGGCGGGCGGCGCAACCGCCGGCGGTGCCGATGCGCGCGGCGCAGCGGCGGGTGCGGGTGCGGCCGGTGTAACGGCCGGTGTAGCCGCCCGTGTAGCCGCCACCGCGGCGCTCGCCTCGCCAATCACGGCAACCACGGTATTGACCGGCACCGTGTCGCCTTCTTTCGCCCGGATCTCGATCAGCACGCCGGCGGCAGGCGAAGGGATTTCGGCATCAACCTTGTCGGTGGAAATCTCGAACAGCGGCTCGTCGCGATCGACGCGGTCGCCAACCTTCTTGATCCACCGGACGATGGTGCCTTCGGCGATCGATTCGCCCATCTGCGGCATGACGACATCGGACATGGAGCCCTCGTTGAAAAACGTGCCTGCCGGCGCGATCACTCGCGCCCTACGCGTGAATCGCCGCGCCGTGCGTGGCGTGCGCGGCCTCGCCCACCGCCTCGGACATGGTCGGGTGGGCGTGAATCGTACGAATCAGATCCTCGACAGTGCTTTCGAGCCTGAGCGCCACCGCGGCTTCGGCGATCAGTTCGGTCGCCCGCGGCCCAATCATGTGGATCCCGAGCACTTCGTCGTATTTCTTGTCGGCCACGATCTTGACCAGGCCGTCGGTGTCGCCGGCAATCCGCGCGCGCCCCAGCACGCCGAACGGGAATGTCCCGATGCGCACTTCGTACCCGCGTTCGATCGCCTGCTTCTCGGTAAGGCCGACGCTGCTAATTTCGGGATCGCAATACGTGCACTTGGGCACCTGGTCGTAGTTGATCGCCTGAAACGGTTTGCCCGCCAGCCGTTCGGCGAGCGCGATGCCTTCGGCCGTCGACAGATGCGCCAGTTGCAGATGTCCGGGCGTGCCAAACGTGATGACGTCGCCAATCGCCGACACGCCGGCGACGCTCGTGCGGAACTGGTCGTCAACCCACACGTAGCCCTTCTCCATCCTGATGCCGGCTTCCTCGGCACCCAGGCCGGCCGTCACCGGCCCGCGGCCGGTCGCCACCAGCAGGTACTCGGCCGACAGCTTCTGCAGCGTCCCGTCCGGCATCTTGATGTCGAGATCGACGCCATCGGCGTTGGGCCGCGCGGCGGTCACCATCGTTGAGGTGTGGAACTTGATGGCCTGGCGCTTGAACGATTTCTCCAGCTCGATCGAAATCGTCTCGTCTTCGAACGGCACCAGGTGCGGAAGCAATTCGACGACGGTGACATCGCTGCCAAATCGCTTGAAGACGGTGGCGAACTCGACCCCAATCGGCCCGCTGCCCATCACCACGATCGACTTGGGCACCTCGCGAAGAAAGATCGCCTCGTCGCTGGTGATGATGCGCTTCCGGTCGATCTCGATGCCCGGCACGCCCCGGGCGCTCGACCCGGTGGCCACGACGATGTCCCGGGCGGTGATCACCTGCGACTCGCCGCCCGTCACCTCGACTTGGCCCGCTCCCGCGATTCGACCACTGCCCTTGATCCAGTCAATCCCGTTTTTCTTGAACAGGTACTCGATGCCCCGCGTGAGGACGGTGACGATCTTGTCCTTGCGCGCCTGCACCTGGTTCATGTCGATGCGCGGAGGCTCCGGCCCGAGGATCAGTCCCCATTCCTTCGCGCCCTGAGCAATCTTCAACGCATGCGCGTGCTCGAGCAGCGCCTTGGTGGGGATGCAACCCCAGTTCAGACACGTGCCGCCGAGCGTTTTCTGCCGCTCGACGACCGCGACTTTGAGGCCGAGTTGCGCGGCACGGATGGCGGTGGGATACCCGCCGGTGCCGGCGCCGATGATGATGACGTCGTACTGGTTGGCCACGGATGGCTACTCCTGCGTGGGATCGCGAGCCGCGCCAACGACAGGACGTCGCGCGCGCCTGGAATTCGAGCCTGTTTCCGGGGGCGTCGAAACCTCACGTTACCGGGAGGCTCGGATCAGTGTCAAGCCGCACCGCCCGTCTCGGGCGGCCTGCCCGGCGGCCGTACTCACACGTCGGTGAACAGGGGACCCTTCTCCTGGGCGGGGACCGGGAACATTTCAACTGGGCGTTGACGCCGGTGACAGGTCTGCCTTGAACTGGCGGGAGGGCGCGCCTACAATCAGCCGCGCGACACCCCAATCGCAACAACGCCGAGCCAGACCACCGAAGATGTTGTCGGGTGTCGAGGGGTTCGGCGAAAGGACACGCGCATGGCTGCCACCCTGAAGACGGTCCTGGTCGTCGACGACGACGAAGGGATGCGCGACACGCTGACGGCGATTCTGCGGCGCGACTACCGCGTGCTGAGGGCCTCGTCCGGGGATCACGCGCTGGGCGTGGTCACCCGGGACGTGGTCGACGTCATGTTGCTCGACGTCCGGATGCCAGGCATTGGCGGGCTCGACGTGCTGAGGCAGGTCAAGCAGAGCCACCCGCTGATCGAAGTCATCATGATCTCGGCCGTCAACGACGTCGAAACCGCCGTGCAGTCGATCAAGTCGGGCGCGTATCACTACATCACCAAGGACTTCGAGTACGACGCGGTGCTGTCGCTTGTCCGGAATGCGTGCGAGCGGATCGACCTGAGCCGGAAGGTCCTCGCCCTCTCGGCGCAGGTGGCCGACCAGCGCGATCGCCGGTTCGTCCTGGGCCAGAGCACCCGGATGCGGGAGGTCGCCGAGCTTGTGCGCAAGATCGCCAGACTACCCGCCACCGTCTTGATTCTCGGAGAGAGCGGCACGGGCAAGGAACTGATCGCCCGCATGATCCACGCCGAATCGGACCGGGCCGACGCGCCGTTTTTGCCGGTCAATCTCGCCGCGATTCCCAGCGACCTGGTCGAATCGACGCTCTTCGGCCACGAGCAGGGGGCGTTTACCGGGGCCCTGCGGCAGCAGTTGGGCAAGTTCGAAGTCGCTTCCGGCGGCACGCTCTTTCTCGACGAGATCGGCGAGCTCAAGCTCGACCTGCAGGCCAAGCTGCTGCGCGCCCTGCAGGAATCGGAAGTCGAGCGGGTCGGCGGCTCGAAGCCCATCAAGGTCGATCTGCGGATTGTGGCCGCCACCCACGTCGACCTCGAGAAGGCGGTGCGCGAGCGCCGGTTCCGCGAAGACCTGTACTACCGGATCAATGTCATTCCCGTGAAGGTTCCCGCGCTGCGGGATCGGGTCGAAGACATCCCGGAGCTGGCGCTGTTTTTCCTGGGCCGTTACAACGCGAAGTTCCACAAGTCGGTCCGTGGAATCGGCGAGTCGGCGATGGCGGTGCTGCAGGCGTATGGCTGGCCCGGCAATGTCCGCGAGCTGGAAAACCTGATGGAGCGGCTCGTCGCGGTGTCGGACCAGGACGTGATCGAAAGCGAAACACTGCCCTACGAATATCACCTCGCGTCGCTGGCACGGCCCGAGGCGGCGACCGAGGCGCTGCTCGACAAGGCGTGCGACAGTTTCGAGCGCAATTTCATCATGCGCTCGCTCGATCGGGAGGGGTGGAACGTCACGGCCACGGCCCGGACGCTGGGCGTGCCGCTGAGCACGCTCAAGCACAAGATGAGCCGCCTGGGCATCCGCGAGATCGCCCGAAAGACCCGCCGCGCCTAGAACCTGAACTCGCCGGCGCCGAACGCCTCGTGCGACGGGGAGGATCGCAGAATTTGCAATGGATTCGGAAGCGAATAATTGCAGTTTCTGCAATCACCGATCCGGCCGCCTGATCGGGCCGCGCTCCAGCCTCCGATTCGGGCGCCATCACGCGGAACGGCAACAACGCCGAATTGCTTGAAATCTCGTGCATTTCTGCCGGCCTGCTCACTTGTCTGTCGCGCGGGACCGGTTCGATTTCGTCATGGCTTCGGCAGGCTGAATCTTGGCGTGCGGGTTGCACTAATACAGTGCGGAGCCCGACCGACCATGATGCCGTCCACTTTCAACCTTCGCGTGCCACTCGACACCGGCGACGTGTTCCTGATGAACGCGCTCAGCGGCGCTCAACTCGTCGTGTCGAGCGAAGCGGCGGACCTTCTCGACCAACATGCGCGGGCATGCCCGGATCCGGCGACCCGCTCCGAGGAGGAACTCGACGCGCTGGCCACCTTCGCGCAGTACGGATTGCTGGTCGACAGCCGCGAGGCCGAACAACAGGCCCTGGCAAGCCACTTCCGGGCGTTTCGCGAAGACACGTCGCAGTTGCGTGTCACCATCCTCACGACGCTGCAATGCAACTTTGCCTGCCGCTATTGCTACCAGGGCAGCCAGAACGACCCGCCACGTGCAGCGGCCGCGATGTCGGCGACCACGGCCGCCGCGGTCGCCCGGTGGATCGAGGCGCAACTCGACCAGGTGAAGCCGCGCAGGCTGGTGCTCACGTTTTTTGGCGGGGAGCCGCTGCTCAACGTGCCGGCCATGCTCAGTCTGGCCGATGCCTGCTGGCAGGCGTCGCGCACCCGGGGCGTGCAGCAATTGATCAACATCATCACCAACGGCCTCCTCCTCACTCCCGCCATCGTCGAGCGGATGAAACCCTTCGGGCTCAACGGCGTCAAGGTGACGCTCGACGGCGATCGGGCCACCCACGATCGGATGCGTCCGACTCGCGGGGGACAGGGCTCTTTCGATCGCATCATCGCCAACATCGGGCGCGTCGCCGACCAGACCAGGGTGGCGGTGGGAGGCAATTTCGACACCGCCACCGCCGGGGCGTTTCCTGCGCTGCTCGACCTGCTCGCACGACAGCCGTTTGCGAAACGCATTTCGAGAGTCACCTTCAAACCGGTCATTCATTCGCGAGCGGCGCGGGCCCCGGCCTCACACGACGCGCCTGGCAGCACGACGGTCCGGCCCGGTCGGTTCGGGACGTCGTGCACGAGCGCGGCCGGTGCGGGAGGGGGCGCCGTCGATGCGTCGAGCGAGGGGCCCGACGTCATCGACCGCCACATGTCGCGCCTGCGAGAAGAGATCAGCCGGCGCGGCTTTGCGACCTCCGACGGCCTGCACATGGGGCCGTGCGAGTTGTACCGGCGACACTCGCATACCGTTGGTCCGGACGGGACGCTCTATCCGTGCCCTGGATTCGCCGGCACCGATGGCCTGTCGATCGGGAACATCTTTGCGCCCCCCGACGGCGCGGCCTCCTGTGTGGGTTCGCATTTCGAGCGGTTGGCACCGTGGCGCCGGTGCGGCGACTGCTCGCTGGTACCGGTGTGTGGGGGCGGCTGCGCAGTCGCATCTCACGAAGAACTTGGCGACACGCAAGCGCCGTCGTGTCACAAGCGCGCGTTTGAATCGGCGTTAATGTCGCTGGCGGAACAAGCCGCCGGCCAGACGAAGGGAGAGGTAAAATGAGGATCATCGTTGTAAAGCGGGGCGGAAGGCCCCCGGTGGACATCTGCCCGTGGATGATCTGCGTCCCGCCAGAGGACAGCAAGTAGCACGGCGTTTACACGCTCCCAGGGAGAGGGCAGACCGCCACTCCGCCCGCGCGTATTGGTTCGTCTCGGGCTTGGTGTGGGTCGTGTCTGCCCTTTCTTGCGGGGCCCCCGGGCAGCCGGGGCGTCCGCCCAACGCGTTCAACACACCCGCCACGCCAGCCGCGCCCCACTCGTCGGCCGCGCCTGTCGGGTCGAACTCGCCCGCCGCGCCCCACTGGTCGGCCACGCCAGCGGGGCCCAACACGCCCGCCACGCCCACCGCGCCCAACAC
>Ga0194060_10000008_pt1 | contig 139965 bp, 118 predicted proteins | sample SepL225m_MetaG_FD_163427 | JGI IMG/M metagenome (GOLD analysis project Ga0194060, IMG submission 163427) | Anoxic zone freshwater microbial communities from boreal shield lake in IISD Experimental Lakes Area, Ontario, Canada - Sep2016-L222-5m | ecosystem: Environmental > Aquatic > Freshwater... | reverse complement strand
CCATAGGTATATCCTCTTGAATGTTCAGGATCCTGTATAAAATCACGCATATTAAAAAAAGCATCATTGCGTCCCCATTCGGTATAAAATTCGGCATGGGCTGGTTCCCATACCCATCGTAAAAAAAAGCCTGCATATTGATCTACGCTTTCTTCTACTGGATATAATAACCAATTACTAAAAAGAAGTGCATCGTCCTTTCTAGAAACATTTCTTAAAATTAAATTCCAATTGGGTACAGATGCTAATTTATTGGTGCTATAATCCCATAATAAAATTTCGGGTTCTTGGGCAATTCTAGTAAAACCCATGCTCAATCCCTTGATCCATTTAGGTTGGTAGGTAAGCATGGCACCATTAAAATATCTTTTTTCATCTTGAGATTGACCAGGGCCATATCCTAAATAGTTTTCAGCCAAGCCACGGTATACTGGATTAATTTCCTCCAAATATGCTGCTACCCATTGCCATTCAAAACTTCCTATTTTAGTGCGCCATGGTCGGCGGCTATTAAAACTAATATGCATAAAGCCCGGCGCATGTGAACTCATTAATAATGGATTCATAATACTTGGGCCCCAAGTTAAGTTTTCGGAACTCACGCCAACGCTCACAGGTCCTGCATTTAATCGTATACTTGAATTACCCAATAAATTATTTTTTAAAAAAGGATTATCAAATACCTGATTAAAAACTAAATTATTTTTATAGTGATCATAGCTATAACTATCTGGATAATGATAATTTGGTGTTTGAGTAGTGCCTCTGTAATTTTTATTATCGGCCCAAACAAATTGTGGTTGGTATTGAATAGTTAAGGGGCCTAGTTTTAAATACACACCTCCGCTAATATAAGTTTGCTGTCCACTACTTGCTATCATGGGACCATCTAATTCCTGAAAAGGTTGTTCGGTCACATTTTGTGATACTACTTGTAAGGGTAATACGGTGGCATAAAAAGTATTGCCTAAAAACTTTTTACCAATGGGATGCAATCCTTTTTTAAAATAAACCGGATCCAACCATTTTAATGCACTATCCCATGCCCCTATTTTAGTAGGTTGCAGAGGGCGTGACATAAATGAAATATCAGATTCAATTTTTCCCATCAGTTGCAATCTTATAAGTGCATCTTCGATAGGCAATTGATCCATACTAATGGTTTGTGCTTTTACAATGGTAGTTGTAAATAATACCATTACTAAAACAGCAGTCCGTGTAATTGCTTTTATATTCTTATTTGTTTTTCCAAAAACCATACATTCCTTTTTCTAATTCATAGTTTTCCCATGATTTTTGTGTTCGCTTGGGTTGTTGTTGTGCCCACTGCCACATTTCGGTTAATCCTGTTTGTAAACTTGTAGTGTCCTTATAATCTAATAATTGAACACTTAATTCATGTGAAGGTAAAGCGTCTTTTACTTCATGTCTGGCCTCCTCATGCTTGGTTTCACCAGAGCCGATTACTTGCTTTAAAATTTCAGCTGCTTCCTTAATAGTATAGTATTTCCAACTTCCTATATTAATAATTTGCTTGGATGCTCGAGTATCCGTAGCTGCTTTCCATAACGGCAATAAGCTATCATCTATACATGAAAATGCGCGTTGTTGTGCGCCATCTCCAAAAATTGTAAAAGGTAATCCATTGATATATTGATACATCCAAATACCCAATACATTGCGGTAACGATCCCAAATATTTTGATTGCGCCCATATACATTATGTGGTCGTATGATACACCAATCCAATCCATGTTGCTCTCCTGCTATTTTAATATCCATTTCACAGGCATACTTTGCTACCCCATAAGGATCAATGGGTGATGGTGTATCGGTTTCCTTAAAGGGAGGCGTTCCTATACCATACACTGCCATACTGGAAGTAAATACCAATCGGCCAACTTGATGTTCGATACATGCATTCACCACATTGGCAGTGGCTACTAAATTGCAGTTATAATTAAATTTTCTTATAAATGGACTTAACCCCTCGGCGGCATAAGCAGCAAAATGATACACAATATCAACTCCTTTAAATAAATCACTAATATTAGCTGTGCTAATGTCCATTTGATGAAAGGCTACTCCCTTTGGAACATGTTCAATATAACCTCCTGATAAATCATCAATGCCAATGACCTGCACTCCTGGTTGATTTTGTAAAATCCATTCTGCCATGCGGGAACCTATTAAACCCGCTACGCCTGTGATAATAATTTTTTTCATATTGTAATACTTTGTTGCAAACCTTCGCTAATGCCAAGATACAATGCTTTTAATTTTTGCCATCTGCCTCTTAGTATAAAATAAATACCCACTCCTATATAATAAGCACTTTGATAAATGATAACAGTGGGAGCGTATAGTAACTTGGTATATTTTTTAAGCAGCCATATATGATTACGCGCATTTAAGTAATGTACTTTAGCACTAATATATCCTTCGGCTGTTTTAGTAGATGATTTATGCGACATCCCTGCGATATGATAAATCACCGAACTATTTACATACCCTAATTCATAGCCCGCTTGTTTGATTCTAAAAGATAAATCCACATCCTCGTAATAAATAAAAAAGGGTTCATACAATAAACCAATTTTTTGTAAGGCTTTGGTTTTCACCATAAAAGCACAACCGGTGATCCACTCTATTTTTTGATAAGATGTCTTTAATTTTAATTCGCGCGTTTTTAATTGTTGCCCTTGATCCTTGTATTCGTAGCCCTTGGTTTTAGTCACTCCCGTCCATGGATTAAATTGAGTGCCTGCATTCCAAACCAGTTCTCTGTCATGATGAAAATAAATTAAGGGTTGTACGGCGCCTAATTTTTCATTTTCTTCCAAAGCATTTATTAATGGTTCTAAAAAATCCTTTTCTACTGCAACATCATTGTTTAATAATAAAATATATTCATATCCATGATCCAATGCATATTGCATGCCTTTATTATTTCCTCCAGTAAATCCTGTATTGTTTTCGTTTTGTAATAATATAATATTAGAATGATTTTGTTTTAGTTGCACTACCGAATCATCGGTGGATGCATTATCTACCAATACAATATCATAGTCCCTATAGTTAGTTTGATAAAGTGATTCCAACGTATCATTGGTTAATGTATAACTATTCCAGTTCACTACTATAATGGCTAATTGTTTATAGCGCATAGGTCAAATTAAATTGCAACATCCATTGTTGCTTATCCTCTCCTGGTATAAAATAAAAATCGCCTGCCTGAAATAAGTTCCATTCATAGTTATTGGTTTGCATATAACTTAATCTTGGGCCTACTTGATATTTATTAAATTGCCAATCTATTTTTAGCGTTGTTATAAAGTCGGTATAATATCGTCTAAAATCACCCGATCCTGTAAAAGCGCGTTGATAATAATCTGCATTGTGTATGCGGCGTTCACCAGTAATGCCTATTCGGTTTTTATTTTTACGCCAATTGAATTCAATGGTTTGTGAGGATCCACCTGGCCCTACCCCTGCGCCAATTAATTGTCCATCATTGGTATAACCCTGTCTTACATTAGATCCCAAATACCAACTAGTAGGAATACCAATACTAAATTGATCAGCTACTGTTAATAATTGCACCTGTGTTAACTCGCCCATCAACTCCCAATAATATTTATGTTTGGTGGTGAATATTTTTTTGATGCCCCATGTACTTGCATACCCTTTATCAGGTTGCAAAAATAAATTTCGAAAACTTGTATTAGGTAAATTCCAACCAAACTCCCCATATAAGGTTGTTTGCGCTTCGGGCATAGTATAATTTAAATAAAATGCTGTCATGATGATTGGCTTTTTAGGACCATCATCAGGTATATTAGTAATTATATTTTTTAATGGAAGATAGTCCTGCCAATGTATCATCTCTTTTTGATACTGCATATACATTTGCTCTACACCGATCGTTAAATTTTGTGCCCACTTAGGCTGATAGCTTAGATTAAATCCGTTGATGATGCGTTCTTTATTCTCTTTAGGATAGTATAATAGATTACCTCTATATGCTGCATAAGAATTTGGCGGCAGCCACCCACCATTCGTTAATTTTCCTGCAATCACTTCTACATTAAATTTTCCTATTTTAGTTTCGATTGGTTGCTCAGTAGCAATACTTACATGAGGAAGTCCTGCAGCTGTATTGGATAATAATAAGGCATTTCGTTGCGTGGGTCCCCACCATTTGTTTTCATTGGACAATCCTACTTTCCAATTTTTATAATGCAACTTGATATAAGATTGCCCCAAAGTCAATTTATTATAAGCGGCATTTCCCATTCGTTCAGGCAGTTCAATGAAATTATAAAATCGATAGTAGTCTCTTATAAAAACTGGATTATAATCTGGTTGTACTTGTAGTTGTTCAAATAACTGATTTTGAGCCAAGATCATTTCGGGGGCTATTTGTATTTCAATAAATTTCCATTGCGCATGTAAGCCCACTCTCAATAATTGTTGCCATCCCTTTGCTGGCACCATAGCACCATCATTCCAATTATATGGATGGTCCTGCACATATTGTAATTTATTTAGTAATGGCAACCACCTTAATTGTATACTATCCTTAGTTGTAATAGCAAGCATAGTAGCTTTACTAGTATCCTTCCATAAATTTTGAGTAAGAATATAACTATCCTGTTTAAAATCACTTTGTGCTTTTACAACAAATGAGATTAATAAACAGCCAATAAGTATTTTAATTTTTTGCAAACCTAATTCTTTGTAAAATAAAGTATGAAGTAACGAGCGCTACTCCTTCAATTAACATGGGATAATAGCCTACATATTTTGGATCCAACCCTAATTGCAAACTATCAATGGATAATAAAGAGACAAATAAAACAATAACACCGGCACCAAAATATGCAATGTATTTTTTTTCAAGAAAAATTTCAGCCACATTCAATACATTTAATGCAATTAACATAGGCACAATGCTTATCAGCTGTAATAGTTTGGTTACCTCTACTATAAACGCAGTATTGGTTTCATGCTTTCCTAATAATAATATGATTAACAACTGATCAGGAAAAATAAACATCACCAAGCCTGCTATCAAACAAAACAAGGATAATAACAAATTTTGTTTGAGCTTTAATTTTTTCCATTGACTAAATCCTTGCTGATGTGTCATTGCGGCATGGGGCATCACCGCTGCAGCATAGGCATTCACTAATACCCTGAAACTTGATATTAATTTATCTATAAATCCATAAGCAGATAAATACAATGGCGTCACAAAGGAAGGGATTGCAAATAAAAACAAAGATTGTTGTAAATGCACCGTTAAGCCATTGCCTAATACTAAGCTGTTTGTTTTTAATAACTGAAATATTTTTTCAGCATTAGGAAAATGTCCAGCCACTCCCTGTTTTAAAAATGTTTCTTTTAAAAAAAGAATATTCAATAATAACATCACAAGCCCTGTTCCTAATAAACTTATTTGTATAATATATGGATGATCTCGTAAAATATATATAATAGCGATTAACCCTAATCTTAATACTAGATTGATGATGGTGTATCTATTAAAATGATAAGTGGCCGTTAAATAAAATTGTGGATTAATGAACTCTGCTATAATCATTGGGAGTATCATAAAATAATACACCCCGTTTTTTACAAACAAGGGCAGGATGCAAGTAATCATAACAGCCACTATTAAAGGGATTAACCTTAAGGATAATATTTCTGCGATGACTTTATTTTTTTTATCTTCTGTTTCCGCCTTCTTGATATCTACCACTCCGGTTTGCATAGTGCCATAGTTCACTAAAATTGCTAATAAGGAGCCAAAGGATAATGCTAAAAAATAGACACCTAATTTTTCAGCATTGATATGATGCACTAATATGGGTATCACCATTAGCTGAAACACAGCATTGGTAACACTAAATATAAGAAGTGATACAAATTGATTTATGGTTGGAAAGTGCAACTTCATGTATAGCTTGCTTTACGGCGTGTTAATCACTTTAATAATAATACTTCCCATGGACCATGATTCATCACACAATTTATCTGAGACATTTGGTTGCACTAAAAAATCCTGGAATCGTAAACTTAGTTTGGAATTTGTATGCTTAATTGTTCTATCTATTTTATACACCGAGGTTTTAAATACATCTGCCATATGACAGATACCCGGAACATCCATATAGGAGCCTGTCTTAGGTGGGTTGTTGATTAAACCATAATCGGCTGGATAAGATTGATAAATACAATAGATTGCATTACATGGTGTATTAGAAAAAGTTGCATTTAATACATTAGACCCATCCATAGTGATATTCCAAATATCAGGACCATCAATTCCACCTGCACTATTGTTCCCATCCCAACTATCATGAAAGCGAGGTTCTACCAAAATTTGTATCGCCTTATGTGCTGGTAAATTTTCCAAATCCAAAGTAAAGCCTCCTCGATTATATCTTCCTATTAAATACTCTCCATTGTTTTTGTATAATATAGCCCCCGTTAATTTTTCGGTACTGCCCGATTTAAAATTATTATTATACACCATCACTTCATTGTACCCCGATTTGGCACAACCCATGAACATAGAAATGGTTACAATAACAATGAAGGTTTTCGCTTTTGCGATGAAGGTTTGAGTATTCATAATAAAATGATTAGGAAAGAATAAGTTGAATTAAGTATTTTAGGTTGATCGTTTTTGCTTTGTATATATTACAATTTTATGTAATGCTTCGCCTTTCTTAGTCCCATTTTGAACACGCAAGTGACTAAAAGACAATAACTTAGTTGTATTGTAACAAAAATATTTCAATTCTATTCAATCTCCTAATTAAGGAGGTTAATTCATTGTTTTACCTATCCAGAGGGGGGGTGGTTGCAGTAGTCTAAAAGTAAGAAATCTATCTGATTTATAATAGATTATTGATACATAATAAGATTATTTATGTAGGAGGATATAGCTGCTTTACTAAATAGCCTTCAGATTATTCAATCACCGCATCGGTGATGACTACATCGCTTAAAGAACCGGTACATAAGCCCTTAATCGTAATGGTATCTCCTGGTTTTTGAGTAATAGGGCTGGTTTGGGACAATGTTACAGACACATTTGAAAAAGCATCTGCCTTTCCTATCATTAATGTGATTTTTCCTACTTGATCCTTACTAATAGTAATAATAGTTCCAGTAATTCGTAATACTTTATTTAAATACAAAGTATTGGCTTTGCTTTCATCTGCCTGATATTTTGCGCTCAAACTATCGGCCTGAATACTTACCCATTTTTCGGATTGTAAATCACGATGATGATTTTTAGAATATACAAAAACATAATAATACCCACCTAAAGCACTAAGGGCAACGACCGCTAGTGCATAAATTAATTTTGTCATTTTTTTCATAAATTAAAATTTTACCATTTAATATCTCTAAGCTCTTTGGGCTTTTTTAATGTAAATACCCTTGAGATATTAAATCCAAAGCGAAGGTCACCTTTTGCCCAACTACCCGCTGTTTCATTAATGAAAGTACGTTCGGTCATACCTGTTGAATTAGATACATGCAACTGAAAAACATGGCCTCCAGTTTCAATGTCCACTCCTACCGATAATGGATCGTAATACCCGTCTAATTTATTATAACGATAAAAATATTCGGTAGTAATATTTACGCGCTTACTTATCTTTTGCCTAAAGCCAATTCCCAAGGAATAAAAATCATTAGGGATGGTTTTATTTTCAACAATATTATAATGCAATAAAGTAGGTGTGATTTGTAATGAAAATTGATCATTAAATTTTCGTGCAATTAAAATTTGATGCGCAAATGAAAATTTATCTGAGGTATAAGGTTGATAAGCTAAGGACAAATCCTTTAATGATTTATAGATACTAGTACCCACATAACTTATACTTAGGGGTATATTATGCTCACCTACTTGTTGACTTACTATTTTATATTTTACAAATGCATCATATTGCTTTTCAAAAGTACTTCGTCCAATACCAATCATTAATTTTTTAGTAATGCCATAGTCTAATCCAAGACGCATAGTAGCTTGATCCAATCCGAAAAAATTATAGCCTCCTTGACTTAACGCACCAAATCGATGTAAGATTCTAAAATCTAAAACCCCTGCACCCACATTTTCGATAGATTGCCCATTCACAATTCGGGTGGTTTTAAAAATACTTGTTGTTACATCAGTTGTAACAGGCGTCCCCGTTTCGGCAAACAAATCAATTTTTTGTGCTTGGCTATTTATTTGCATAGCTAAGATGCATAAGATAAATAAGTAAGAATGTAGTTTTAACATACTTGAATTTTTAATATTGGCAATTCAACTTGATTACAGCATCATTTGCAATTTTTTCACCAATATACAATCCCTTAATACCGTAATCTTTAATTTTCACACTAAACTCCCCTTCGATACTTGCTTTCCCTTGCTTTAAACTAAGTGTCCCCTTAGTACTCACTTTTTGTGATACCCCATGTATATTTAAAGCACCCTCCACTTGGATTGGATACACACCATCCTTAGTAAAATTAACTTCTTTAATATTTAAAATATACCCTTTAAAATCAGCCTTTGGGAATTGCGTTGATTCCATATAGTTTTCGTTAAAATGATCCTCCATCAACTGATTTTGAAATTTGAATCCTTTAATTAATACACCAAAAATAATTTGTCCTGTTGCGTCCACAAATTTGGAATCTACTTGATTATTCACTGCTGCAATTTTTTCTAATCCGCCTGTAGCATTAAAAAATATTTGTCCCGTTTTGGTAGCATATACTTTTTGTGCTTGTAGTTGATTTACCGATAGTATACTTACCAAAATGAAAGCTGAAGTGATGATCAATATTTTTTTCATATAAATTATATTTTCGTTTAATTATTTAATGCGCCTTTATTCACCCATAAAATCATTTTATTAATGGTACAAACATCTAACTTTGTACCATTTTTAGGCATTGCTGACGCTTGCCCATTTTGTAATATTGAATTAATAAGTTTCCCGTTGGTAACATAGGGTTTCACTGCCGCATAGCTATTTAACAAAATGCCGCCCCCTGATAAATTAGCTGTAGTTGCCCCATGACAACTGGTACAATTAGATACTAAGATATTGGTTACTGTTACACCATAGGTTATATTGGTTGTATCACAAGTAGTGACTACTACTTGAGGATAGATCTGATCTTTTTTATCATAATAACATGCTGAGAATAATATTATCCCAACAAGTAATATAAAAAATTGCTTATTGCGGATATCCATTGTTAATCCATTTTTGTATTTGTACTATTTTACAATCTACCATTTTACCCGAAGGAGGCATTCTCTTTGTAGCGACAATAGTAGTTGAATAATTTATTGCATTTAAAAAAATACTTTTATTAGCGCTCACATACGCTTTTGCACTCGCATAATCTCCTATATAAACATTGGCTGAACCCGGAGCACTACCATGGCATCCACCACAATTGTTTGACAATATAGTTTGGATGGCTCCTGAGTATGTATATATTGTTGTATCGCATACATTTGTACAATTGGTATTTAATGCGCCTTGTTCAATCCATTTTTTTATACTTGCTATATGAGCAGTTGTCATTTGTGGACTTGACCTTGGAGGCATTCCATTGCCAATGATGGTATAATATTTACTATTAGATAAATTTTTAGCTCTTATACCATTCATAATGTACCCGTAATTAGTTGTTACTACACCTTCTCGGTGACTTCCTAAATCATGGCAACCAGCAGATGCACAATAACTAACATAGATGGGTAAAATTTCGGTATTAAAACAAATGGTATCTGAAACAGTGGGAGTATTCCCATTAGTAGGTGTAGTTCCTGTAGGGGGTGTCACAACAAAAACAGTATCTTTTGAGATAGTACTTAACTGATTAATAATATCATGCTGGCAAGATGTCAATATTACTAAAGACATAAGAAATATGATAAAAAAATAGGGGTTAAAACGCATAAACTATATTTCAGTTCAAAGATACAAATATTGATTTGTGGATAGCGTAATTAATTGTTAATAAAATAACATCTATTAATCAAATTGCAAAGGCACATTTATTTTTAAACTATAATTACGTCCCATATTATATACTCCCATTCGTCCTGTTAATATATTCTCAGCTGTATACTTTAATCTACTTAAGTGATTTTGATAAGCAACATCGGTTGCGTTTTGTACCAAAAAGGAAATACTAAACATTTGTTTTCCCTTTTGGGTAAATTGTGTACCTGCCCCCATATTAATTAAAGTATATCCAGCAGTTTCAGTTTCGGTATTAAATCCAGTGAATGGATTATTTTGTTTTGCTACATTATCAAATTGCAAGGATACATAGGTGTTTTTAAAACTGTTGCTCTTTTTTTGTAACTCATATCTTAACTCAGATATCCATCTAAGGGATGGTATATTAGGCAAATTACTACTTCCATCTAATGCTTCTTTAAAAGTACCCTTCACATAAGACACCGTATTTTCAATATGTAATCCATCAAAAGGATGTGGATGTAGGTCTAAATTAAATTCGGCACCCACTAATTTTGCATTTTGTTGTTCATAAGCAAAAGCAAAATATTTTGTACCTGCAGCATCTATGATAATGGAATCGGATAATTTATTATTTAGTAATTTTTGATAAAAAATATAATTACTTACATTATTATAAAAAACATTTCCTGTAAAAGAAACATGTTCACTACTCCACTCCAATCCTGCATCAAATTGTAAACTTTTTTCTGATGATAAATTCGTATTCCCATATTCATATCGGTTAGTGCCCTCATGCGCTCCATGACTGCCCAACTCCGATAAATTAGGTGCTCGATAACCTCGTGCAATATTAAATTTTAATACTAAATCACTACTGGCTTCGTAGGTCATACCAATAGATCCGGCAATATCTCCATAATTTTTTTGTAAAGAGTTAAATTCAATTCCTTTTTTATCTATACGGGCACCGCCGCTCCAATTAAATTTATTGATATGCTTTTGAGTATAAAAAAACAACCCCACTTCCACGGATTGATACTCAGGAATGAGCGCCGAAGCGCCTTTATTTTTATTTTCTTGCTTTAATCCATTAATTCCAATTGTATTTTTCCAATTATTTTTTTCGGGTAATAAATATTGGAAGGAATAATTTAATGTGCCTAAATCAAAGTATAAACTTTTTTCTGTAGGATTCAACACATTGCCAAATTCCTGGCGTTGATTGCGCTGATAACCTAGATTTACTTTTAATTTTCCAGTGCCCCAATTAATACTGTTGTCTAAAACATATTTTGTATGTTGTATATATTGATAAGGGATATTAGGTGTTGTGCTATTAAAATCATCTGCAGTAGCCACTAGCTCTTCAATGGATCCATTAACATTTACTAATTTTACAAATGCACCTTGGTTATTTCGTTCCCCTTCGATCATGCCAACATGTTGCGTAAACTTATTTATAATTAAATGACTATATCCCCAATCTTTTTCAATACCTAAAAATCCGCCCCCATTTAATTCATTGTATTTTGAATTGTACACATACCCATCGTACTTATTTTTATAATCAGATGCTTTTTTTGAACTTGCATTCATACCCCATACCCATCCATTACGGTTGCCCGCTAAATCAAAATGATATCCTTGTAAGTGATTGTTTGATTGATAGTTGCTAAATACATTTCCTCTTATTGCGCCTTCGGCCACTGGCACATTAGATATAATATTAATCACACCCGACAAGGCTTCGCTACCATATATAATGGATGCTGGTACTTTTAATACTTCGGTCCTACTTACATTATATTCGTCAATCTCAATACCATGTTCATCTCCCCATTGCTGCCCTTCTTGTCTAACACCATCATTCAATACCACTACTCTATTATAACCTAATCCTCTTATAACGGGTTTTGAAATAGCAGGGCCTGTACTTAATTGTGTGACTCCAGGTGTTTTTGAAAGTGCATCTATAAAATTAGTGGAAGCTCCTTTAAATAAATCCTCCTTTCGAATAATATTAATAGGTGTTGCTGTTTTTTTACTACTTGTTGCTCTTAAAAAACTAGTTACAGTTACATTCGCGTTTTCAATGACAGTATGATTTAAACTAAAGTTTTTTTCGGTGTCATTTTGTAAATTAAGATGTTCTGTCAATAATGCAAAGCCAATAAAATTAACTTCTACAATGTAATTTCCTGGTGCAACCATTATTTGATAAATACCTTGATCATTGGTTACGGTTCCCTTTTTTAAATCAGGAAAATAAATAGATGCCCCCTGTAATGCTTGCCCAGTGGCTTCATCAATGACTTTACCTTTTAGCTGTATGTTTTTAGCTATTGGTGTGTCATTGGCAAACACCTGCAAAGTCATGCATGAAATAAATAATATTGATAAATACTTGAACATTATTAATGTTGAATTTTTGGAGAATCATTGCTTATGTAAAATAAAATATATTATGCACAAACAATATGACGAGCGTCACTGTAGTGGAATAATTCCAATAAAGTGATTATCCAAAAATAGCAGGGGGCCCCCTAGTTTCTAAAAAAGAAGGTACTGAGTCAATAATAAAATGTGCGAAAACAGTATTAACGCATTTTATGGGAGCAATTGATCCAACCTGTATTGAAATAAAGAAATTGATAAAAGGAGAAGCTACTACAAGGTTATCATAAGCGCAATGAATGCTTGAATTTTCAACCTGAGCAATAGGTGCATCTTTGTGTACACTGCACTTTGTTGGATCGGCGTGTTTGGCTACTAAATCATGTACACTTTTTTGGGGCGTTATACTAAATGCAAAAACCACTAGCATTACTAGCGCAATAAATTGCCTTATGGTTTTTTGGTATAACATGTATCAACCCCTTTTGAATACTACAAAGTTAAGCCAAAAACCCCAACCAAGCCCTATTCTTAGTAAAATTAGAGTTTGATTGGGGCCTTCATGAATCTATTCTGCGATTAACTTATTTTTTAATACTTTTCCTTATTACTAAGAATGCTAAAACAATGCTTATCGGTGTAAAAATAAACAATAGAATATCATGGGATACAATATATCTAAAAAAGAAAATAAAAATAAACGCAAAAATAAAAACTAGGTAATTGAATATTGATTTCATGTTAATTAATGATAAGCATGCGTTAATAAATAGGATCCCCAACAGGATGCTCGGCCTTAAATGGATAACCAATTAGCTTAGTCATGGTAGCTGCTAATTGCTTTTGAAACGCTTGCTGCTCTTTTGTTTGCTCACCTAATGCACCAATATTTTTTACATCTGGGCCCAATAAGGCAAACCATATACTTGATGCCCCTTTTACATTTGCTCCATGCGATGTCCACTCATTATTAAAGCCCCTTCCATGATCGGTGGTAACTAATATATAAGTATTGTCCTTGTAGCCCGGGGTAGATTGTGCCCAATCCCATATTACTTTAATATATGCATCTACCTGATGTGCTGCATCTAAATAATGATTGTAATCTCCATGATGCGCCCACTCATCTGTTTCTCCAAAGCTAATAAACATTGCTTTGGGTTTTTTAGTTTTTAAATAATGTAAGGCTTGATAATTAGTATACACATCTAAACATTCTACTTCCTTCCATGGTTGATAAGAATCACGCAGCATGTTTGAAATTAATATAGACTGTTCATCTTTTAAAATACTTGAAATAGATTCGGTACCATTGATCACAGGAAATCCAGACACTTTTTCATTTAAGATGCGATCAAATGCATTCCATGCAGCAAAGGCTGCAATTTTATTTTTATAACTTTCTTGCTTTTGTAAAAACGCAAATAAATTACTATTTGGATTAGGTGGATAATCATTGCTTTGAATAGCTGGATCAAAATATCCAGTTAATATTTCGCTATATCCTGGATATGAAAACCATTGGTTATTGGCTACATCCACTTTATTATTTTTTATTCGATTGCCATAAATTTGTCCTTGCTTCGCAATCGTATTCCAAAAAAAGGGTAATAATTTTTCACGACGCTCCTGTGTAGTAGCACCGCCATATTTATTAAATAAATAATTGCTATCCCCTTGATGGAATTTTTTTTGATTCACAATCGCATCTTCCATTCCATTAAATACTTCCTGCCATCTAAAACCATCGGTTGTGATAATAATTAAATTAGGTGCACTTTTTTGATTCGCTACTTTATTATTTTGTGCTTGTAATTGATTGACAAATAAACATGCCAATAAAAGGAAGCAGCAAGTATTTAAATTATTTTTTTTCATAGAATCGCTTTTTATTATTTTAAGCAGTTTAAAAATAAGAAAGATTCCATTGAACCCACATGATTAAATCATGAAGTGCTAAATGGCAAAATTGAAAAAAATGTAATTAAACACTTGATTTACAATAATTTATAAAATATATTTGCTTGTAAAGGTTATTATTCTTATATTTAATGTTCAAACATTGACATAAAACAAATACTATGAAATTATTGGATGCTTTAGAATGGCGCTATGCTGTTAAAAAAATGAACGGATCTAAAATTCCGGCCGACAAATTAAATACAATTATTGAAGCAACTCGTTTAGCTCCGAGCGCTTTTGGTTTAACTCCTTATTCTATTATTGTAATAGAAGATGAAGAAACGAGAAAAAAATTACAACCTGCTTTTTACAATCAATCACAAATTGTGGATGGTTCGGCAGTAATTGTTTTTGCTGCTTGGAATAATGTTTCTGAAAAAGAAGTTGCAGAATATATGCAAGACATTGCTGAACAAAGAGGTGTACCTGTTGAATCCTTAAATGAATTTGCTGGTTACATTAATGGTTCATTAAAAAACTTAACAGCAGATCAAGCTAAGGTGTGGGCTGATAAACAAACTTATATCGCTTTAGGTTTTGGTTTAGTAGCAGCTGCTGCTGAACAAATTGATGCAACTCCAATGGAAGGTTTTGTTCCTGCTAGCGTTGATGAAGTATTAGGTTTATCTGCTTTAGGATTACACAGTGTGGTAGCACTTACATTAGGATATCGTGATGCTGCAAATGATTATTTAGTGAATGCTAAAAAAGTGAGAAGAGCACACCATAAATTAGTGATAAAAAAATAATCCATTCATTCGCCTACTTTTTTAACATCCAATTTTTAAATGCGGTGTAAGTAGGTGCCAATGGTATAGCGATTTTTTGTTTCTCAAATAAATTTTGAACGGATGGCGGAACAGTTATAGATTGACCTATAGCTGCTTCCACCACTTCGGGGAACTTAACGGGATGTGCCGTTTCTAGTATGACTATTTTAGCATCATCTAATTTGGCTAAATATTTTTCGGCCGCTACAAATGCCACAGCACCATGTGGATCTAAAATATAATTGTTTGTTTTATATACGCGCGCTATAGTTGATGTAGTATCTGCATCTGTAATACTATAACTAGTTAAAGCATGGGTTAAGGCACTATAATTAGATTGCATTATTTCCATTATACGCACAAAATTACTTGGGTTACCTACATCCATTGCATTTGATAAGGTTGCTACAGATGGTTTTACTTCATATTTTTCAGTAGACAAATATCTTGTAACAACATCATTGGCATTACATGCTGCTACAAAATGTCCTAAGGGTAGTCCACTTGCCTTTGCCATCATGCCCGCACAGATATTTCCAAAATTACCACTTGGCACTACTACATCCATTAGAGGATACTCACCTGCTGCATTTTCATATTTAGCAACCCATTGTTGCCATGCGAAAAAATAATATAATTGTTGTGGCAACCACCTTGCTACATTAATTGAATTTGCTGATGTTAATTGGTAGGCTGCATTTAAATCGGCATCCATAAATGCTTCTTTCACTATTGCCTGACAATCATCAAAACTTCCCTCCACTTCCAATGCAGTGATGTTTTGTCCTAAAGTAGTTAATTGCATTTCCTGTATGGGACTTACTTTTCCTTTGGGGTATAATATAATGACGTTCACGCCCGCTACTCCTAAAAACCCATTGGCCACTGCACCTCCCGTATCACCTGATGTTGCAACTAATACTGTTGTAGTCGTATCGGATGAATCTTGTTTTGAAAAATAACCCAAACACCTACTCATAAATCTTGCACCCACATCCTTAAATGCTAATGTAGGTCCATGAAATAATTCAAGTGTTTCAATATTGTCTGTAATAGGTACTAATGGAAATTCAAAGTTGATTGTGTCTGCACATATTTGTTTCAAGGCAGCATCATCAATGGTTGCACCTACATAAGGTCGCATCACTTCAAAAGCCAAATTTGCTTTATCTAATGTTTTAAATTTTTGTATTTGCTCGGCAGTAAATTGGGGAATCTCGGATGGGAAATACAATCCCTTATCTGGCGCCTGTCCTGTGATGGCAGCAGTTTTAAAATCTACATTGGGGGATTGTTTACCTAAACTATAATACTGCATTTTCATTATTTTATTTAAGCAACAATCTCCACACCATTTTGATTAATGGTGGTCACATAAGTATGATGTGGTAATAGTATGCTTTCATACAATTGATGCATTTCTTTTTCAACGGCCTCCGCTATTGCCTGTGTTTTGCTTAACATAAAGATAGATGGCCCCGACCCTGATATACCGCCACCTAATGCACCCGCATTTTTACATGCTAATTTTAATGTATCAAAACCTGGTATTAAAATAGATCGAACAGGTTCAATGATTACATCTTCCAAAGACCTTCCTATTAAATCATAATCAGACTTCATTAATCCTGCCACTAAGCCTGCAATATTTCCCCATTGCTTGATGGCATCTTTCAATAACACTTTTTGTCTTAATATACTTCTTGCATCTGCAGTGCGTACTTCAATTTGTGGATGCACAATGGTCACATATAATTGTGGTGAGGGTAAGGCTACTATTTCTAATGGAAAAATAGATCGTACTAAAGTAACACCTCCAAAAATACAAGGTGCTATATTATCTGCATGTTTTACTCCGGATGCTAATTTTTCACCATTCATGGCGAATCGGACTAAATCGTCCTTTGAAAAAATATTACCTAATAAATAATTGGCACCTACAACGGCACCTGCCGAACTGGCAGCGCTCGAACCCACGCCACTACCGGGTTTAATCAATTTATTTATTTTTACTTCAAAAGCTAAATCGGCTGCAACTAATTGTTCGGTTCCTTTAAACTCTTCTATTAATGCAAGTAAAGCAGCGCCCGCTACATTTTTTTCAGGATCCGTTGGTAATTGATAATCATCTACATTGATGATAGTGATTGATGCTGCTCCTGCTTGCTTTGGCACCAATCGCATTTCCATTTCATCATATGGATTGTTTACCGCAAAACCCAAGATATCAAAACCACACACCATATTCGCGACAGTGGCGGGGGCTTTTATTTTTATCCATTGATGCATTGGTACCATTAATCAAATAATTTTTAATGAGAACTACACCCTTGCAGCTCTGATGATATCTGCAAATACCCCAGAAGCAGTTACATCAGCCCCTGCGCCTGCACCCTTTACCACTAGTGGTAATTCAGGATACCTATTTGAATAAAACAATACTAAATTGTCCTTTCCATATAAGTGATAAAAATCGGAACTAGGTTCAATATGTTGTAAGCCCACTTTAGCAACGCCTTTTCCATTTACGTCCTGTTCAAAATTGGCTACAAATTTTAATTTGCAATTTTTTGCTGCAGCGGCTTCATATATTTTTTTAAAATGAGGTTCTTGCTTTTCCATTTCAACATAAAAATCTTCGACCGATCCCTTAAAACAAGAGTCAGGTAAAAATCCTTCATTCTCAATATCAGCCATTTCAATTTGATTGCCTGCTTCGCGCGCTAATATCATTATTTTACGCATTACATCCGTTCCTCCTAAATCCATGCGTGGATCTGGTTCGGTATAACCCTCGGTCTGCGCTTGTCTTACCACTTTTGCAAAAGAGACGGTTCCGTCGTATATATTAAATACAAAATTTAAAGTGCCTGATAATACGGCTTGTATTTTATTAATTGAATCTCCACTTAGGATTAAATTATTCAAAGTGCCTATGATGGGTAAGCTTGCCCCTACATTGGTTTCAAACAAAAACGAAGCATTGTATTCTCTAGCTAATGACTTTAATTTTAAATAATTTTCATATGGCGATGAGCAAGCTATTTTATTACAAGCCACCACTGATACTGCCTTTCCTAATAATTGAGCATATACATTAGCCACCTGCTCGTGCGCTGTCACATCTACAAACACACTATTACGTAAGTTATTATCAATAATAGTTGCAACATATTTATTAATATCTCCCAATGGCGCTTTGGCTAACTGTTCCCTCCAATTCGTTAAATCAATGCCTTCTTGATTAATAATTTGTCTTTTACTATTTGCAATTCCTACTATATTAATTTGCAAACGTAAATTTTCCTGTATATAAGATACTTGCTTTTTTATTTGTTCTAATAATTTCCCCCCCACATTACCTACACCTGCGATATAAAGATTGACCTGCTTATAAGATGTTTCAAAAAAAGCTTCATGCAAAACATTGATCGCTTTTCGAACATCCTGTGTTGCAATCACGGCCGTAATATTTTTTTCGGATGAGCCTTGTGCAATAGCACGCACATTAATACCGTTTCGGCCAAGCACCCCAAACATTTTTCCACTTACACCTGGGTGACTTTTCATTTGTTCGCCCACCAATGCTAATATAGAAACCTCTTTTTCAACAATTAAAGGTTCTACCTTTTGTGTATTAATCTCTTTCTCAAATTCAGCATCCACCACTATTTTGGCCTGGTGTGCATCCTGCATATTCACCCCAACACATATAGAATGTTCCGATGAACTTTGTGTAATTAAAATAATATTGATTTGCTTATTCGCCAAGGCTTCAAATAATCGTTTTGAAAATCCTGGGATACCAATCATACCACTTCCTTCTAAGCTCAATAAACAAATATCTTGTATACTTGAGATACCTCTAATAAAATTATCATCCTTAGGCGACTCATTTTGTATAATAGTACCTGGATGATTAGGCTCAAATGTATTTTTAATTAAAACCGGAATGTTTTTTTGCATCACCGGTTGGATCGTCGGAGGATAAATAACTTTAGCACCAAAATGCGATAACTCCATCGCTTCCTGATAAGAGATTTGTGGAATTTCCTTTGCATTTTGTACAATTCTTGGATCGGCCGTCATCATTCCACTTACATCCGTCCAAATTTCTAATTGTTCCGCATCCAATGCTGCTGCAAATAATGCCGCAGTGTAATCTGATCCGCCACGACCTAGTGTGGTTGTGTTTCCTTCCTTATCGGATGAAATAAATCCTGGAATTACATATAAATCAAATGAAGTTGCAGAAGAAGCAAAATAGTTTTTGATATTAGTATAAGTAAGTTCCTTATCTACTGCGGCATTTAAAAAATTAGAATCTGTTTTAATTAATTCGCGTGCATCTACCCATTCTTGCTTAATTCCTTTTGATTCAAATGTAGCTGCTATAATTTTTGAAGATAAAATTTCACCATAACATACAATCTTATCTTTCATACGAGGTGTCAACTCCTTTAACATAAACAAGCCTTCGCAATTGGCTTCTAACTCATTGATCACTTGTTTTACAATACTTAAGGTGGCACTTTGTTGTTGTATGGGTAATAATACGCGTACAATGTCTAAATGCTTTTGTTCAATATTTTCAATAATGGTTTTATAAGCCTCATTGCCTTGCGCCGCCGTTTGTGCTAGCATTAATAATTGATCCGTCACGCCACGCATCGCAGACACCACTACAATACTTGTTTGTTTTTTGACACTTTCTGTCACTATGGAAACGACATTTCCAATTGACTCCTCTGTTCCTACCGAACTCCCTCCAAATTTTAAAACCTGCATATCCCTTTATATTTTTTGACCATACTATTACTGCTATATTAAATAACCATAAATATTATCGTCTTTATTTATTTCATTGTAATTGATATTATATTGCTTCATATTTTCTATGAGCAATTCATGATCCTTCTTGGACCTTAATTCTAATCCCACTAAAGCAGGTCCTGCTTCCTTATTATGTTTTTGTACATATTCAAACCTTGTAATGTCATCATATGGACCCAACACCTTATTTACAAATTCTTTTAATGAACCTGGGCGTTGCGCAAATCGAATTAAGAAATAATATTTTAATCCTTCATAAATTAATGATCGTTCTTTAATTTCCTGCATGCGTGCAATATCATTATTTCCGCCACTCACAATGCAAACAATTGTTTTGCCTTTGATTTGTTCAGCAAAATCATCTAAAGCCGCAATAGACATTGCCCCAGCAGGTTCTACTACAATGGCCTCCTCATTATACATTTGTAAAATAGTAGTACAAATTTTCCCTTCAGGTACCAATCGCATATCATCTAACACATCCTTACAAAAGGAAAAAGTAATATCACCTACTCTTTTTACCGATGCGCCGTCTACAAACTTATCAATGTTTTCAAGTTCAACAGGCTCTCCCGATTTTAATGCCCAAAACATACTTGGCGCTCCCTCTGGTTCTAATCCAATCACTTGCGTACTTGGAGAATATTTTTTAAAATAACTTCCTACGCCTGCACTTAAGCCTCCACCTCCCACAGGCATAAAAATATAATCGATAGGATGCTGTGTGAATGATTTGATGTCTTCTAAAATTTCAACCCCAACAGTTGCTTGTCCTGAAATAATAGCTGGATGATCAAAAGGTGGTATAAATGTCATACCGTGTTCGATCGTGTATGCTTTTGCTGCAACTGCAGTATCATCAAATGTATCTCCTACTAAAATAACTTCTACAAAATCTTCCCCAAACATTTTAGTTTGAGTTACTTTTTGTTGAGGTGAAGGGATTGGCATAAACACCACTCCCTTCACTCCTAATTTTTTACAACTATAAGCAAAGCCTTGTGCATGATTTCCTGCACTAGCGCATACTACCCCCTTCGCTAATAACTCGGGTGGTAATTGACTCATCATATTGTAAGCGCCTCTTAATTTATAAGATCGTACAATTTGTAAATCCTCGCGCTTTAAATAAACATTGCATTGATACTTACGAGATAAATTAGCATTCAACTGAAGTGGGGTGTGATTCACCACCGACTTTAATCGCTTTGCCGCTCCCTCCATATCTAGCACATGCTTAATTATTTTCTTTGCTTCACTCATGATCATTCCATTTTATTTGCCAGGTTGATTCTCTGGTCTTAAACTTCGAACTGTTCTTCCTGCTTGCCACATTTCACTATTGTGTATTGCAGCTAATTCTACTTCTAATTTTTCACGATAATCCGCTTTACTATTTAAATCAATAGAACGAGCCGATTCCTTTCCTGTCGCTACGCTATTATATAAGTCACTAAATACAGGTAAGGTTGCATCACGAAATTTAGTCCACCAATCCAACGCACCTCTTTGTGCTGTTGTTGAACAATTCGCATACATCCAATCCATTCCATTTTCAGCAACCAATGGCATCAGTGATTGTGTTAACTCCTCCACTGTTTCATTGAATGCTTCTGATGGACTATGTCCGTTTTTGCGTAACACTTCGTATTGCGCAGCAAAGATACCTTGAATTGCGCCCATTAATGTACCTCTTTCACCAGTTAAATCAGAAAAAACCTCTTTTTTGAAATCGGTTTCAAATAAATAACCCGATCCAATCGCAATGCCTAATGCAATAACCCTATCCCAAGCCTTTCCAGTAGCATCTTGGAATATAGCGTAACTGCTATTTAAGCCACGGCCTTGTAAAAACATTCTTCTTAATGATGTTCCAGATCCCTTAGGGGCTACTAAAAATACATCCACATCTGCTGGAGGTACAATACCTGTTTGTTCATTAAAAGTGATTCCAAATCCATGAGAAAAATACAATGCTTTCCCTTTGGTTAAATGTTTTTTAACGGTTGGCCACATTGCAATTTGAGCAGCATCACTTAATAAATAACAAATAATGGTGCCTTTTTCTAATGCTTCTTCTATTTCAAATAAAGTAGTACCTGGTACAAAACCATCAGCTACTGCTTTATCCCAACTTTTTGAATTTTTACGTTGTCCAATAATTACATTGACCCCATTTTCTTTTTGGTTCAATGCTTGTCCTGGTCCTTGTACGCCATATCCAATCACAGCTACGGTTTCATTTTTTAAAACTTCCTGTGCTTTTGCTAATGGGAATTCGTCACGAGTGACTACATTTTCTTCCGTTCCTCCAAAATTTAATTTTGCCATTTTAATTGAGTGTTTAGATTTTTTTTTGAAATTAATTTATTGTTTAAAATTGTTATTGTTGTTTACATAGTGAATACGGCTTCCCTTTTTCCTAAATATTCATTCTCGATCACTTCCTCGCTGGGCTCTCTATTTTCAAAGTCTTTTAACTTTTCGTGAAAACCACTACTTTCCTTAATAATAGCGACACGAGCACTTCTTACAAACTCAACCAAACCGAATGGCTCCAAGGCTTTCATTAGTTTATTAGTCTCCTCGCGATGGCCAGTAGTTTCAAATACGATAAAATCCTTTCGTATCGCAATGGCTCTTGCACCAAACTCTCTTAATAACCTTTCTACTTTTACTCGTTCTGTAATTTCCTCGGAGGTTACTTTATATAATGCCAATTCCTGCCATACGATTTCATCATTGGTATTAAAATATGTTTTTAATACTTCCACTTGCTTTTCAATTTGTCGTACTAATTTAATTACCACATCTCTTGATTCAGATATAACAATCGTAAATCGGTGGATTCCCGCTATTTCAGATGGAGAGGTATTTAAACTTTCGACATTAATTTTTCGGCGTGAAAAAATAATGGCAATTCGATTTAATAATCCAACTTGATTTTCGGTGTATACCGTAATGGTATATTCCTGCTTTTCTGTATTTGTTTCCATAGTTGCCATTTTTTACTTCTAAATTATTTTAATCGAATTTCAGAAACGCTACAACCCTGTGGTACCATAGGGAATACATTATTTTCCTTACCTACCATCACTTCCAATAAATAAGATCCCTTGTGTGCTAACATAGTCTGTATCCCTTTTTCTAAATCTTTTCTATGTTCCACTTTGGCACCTTCAATACCATAAGCTTTTGCTACCATGATATAGTCAGGGCTTTGAATATCAACAAATGAATAGCGTTTATCATTAAACAATTGCTGCCACTGACGCACCATTCCTAAAAATTGATTATTCAAAATCATAATTTTTACATCTATTCCTGTTTGCATGATGGTTCCTAATTCCTGTATGGTCATTTGTATGCCACCATCTCCTATAACTGCAATTACTGTTCTGTCAGGTGCACCAAACTTGGCGCCAATGGCTGCTGGTAATCCAAATCCCATTGTTCCTAATCCTCCTGATGTAATATTACTGCGGGTTTCATTAAATTGTGCATACCTACAAGTCACCATTTGATGTTGACCTACATCCGTTACCATGACTGCATTCCCTTTAGTAGTTTCATTTACAATTCGTATCACTTCACCCATCGTCATCTCTTCACTACTTGGATAAATCTCATCTTTGATACATTGATCATATTCTTTTTGTGTATAAGATGCAAATACTTTTAACCATTCTGTTCTGTCTTTTTGTTCAATACCTAAAGTAAGTAATGGTAAGGTTTCTTTACAATCCCCCCATACGCCAACATCTGCTTTTACATTTTTATCAATTTCAGATGGATCAATATCCAAGTGAATCACTTTGGCTTGCTTTGCATATTTATCCAATCGGCCTGTAACACGATCATCAAATCGCATACCCACCGCTATTAATACATCACATTCATTCGTTAACACATTGGGTCCATAATTGCCATGCATTCCTAGCATACCCACATTTTGTGGATGTTGCGTTGGTAATGCACTTAATCCTAAGATGGTCCATGCTGCTGGCATTCCTGACTTCTCAATAAATTTTTGAAATTCTTTTTCGGCTTTTCCTAGTATCACACCCTGTCCAAAAATGACCAATGGTTTTTTTGCTTGGTTGATTAATGCCACCGCTTCATCAATATAATTTTTTCGTATCACCGGCTTTGGGCGATAACTTCTTATATGATGACAAGGCGTGTAACCTTCGTAATTGAATGATTGTATTTGTGCATTTTTAGTAATATCAATTAACACAGGACCTGGTCGTCCACTGCGCGCTAAATAAAATGCTTTTGCTAATATGCCTGGAATTTCTGTTGCATCCGTTATTTGATAATTCCATTTTGTTACCGGCATGGTAATATTGATGATATCTGTTTCCTGAAATGCATCGGTTCCTAATAAATGAGCAAACACTTGTCCTGTGATACAAACCAATGGAGTACTGTCGATCATCGCATCGGCTAATCCTGTTACTAAATTAGTTGCCCCTGGTCCACTTGTCGCAAATACCACACCTACCTTACCAGATGTACGCGCATAACCTTGTCCAGCGTGTATTCCACCTTGTTCATGTCTTACTAAAATATGTTTTAATTTATCATTATAATCATACAAGGCATCATAAATAGGCATGATTGCACCACCCGGATAACCAAAAATGGTATCTGCACCTTCTGCAATACAAGCTTCCAATACGGCTTGTGATCCCGTTAGTGTGGTTGTAGCTGTTGCTGTTTTTTCAATTATCGTTTCCATAATCATCTTTTTTATATTTCATCTGTTACACATCCTTCACTTGCATCTTTCACTAATTGTGCATATTTCCATAACACTCCATTAGTGGCTTTTAAAACAGGCGGGGTTTGTGCAGCGCGTCGTTTTGCAATGGTGGCTTCATCCACTTTCAATGTCATTTGTCGAGTAGGTACATTTAATTCAATAATATCATTGTCCTCTACTAAACCAATTAATCCTCCTTTATATGCTTCAGGTGTGATATGTCCAACCACAAATCCATGTGTTCCACCACTAAAACGGCCATCTGTTATTAATGCCACCGACTTCCCTAAACCCGCGCCAATAATAGCGGAGGTAGGTTTTAGCATCTCTGGCATTCCTGGTGCACCCACCGGTCCCACATTTTTTATAACCACCACATCTCCTGGTTGAATTTTTCCTGAATTGATTCCTGCTATCAATGATTGCTCTCCGTCAAATACCCTTGCTGGTCCTACAAATAAATCTCCTTCCTTTCCAGAAATTTTTGCAACACTTCCTCCTGTTGCTAAATTGCCGTATAATATTTGTAAGTGTCCTGTTGCTTTGATTGGATTTTCCTTTGGATAAATAATTTTTTGTTGATCAAAATTTAAATCAGGAACCGTTGCTAAATTTTCGGCAAGGGTTTTTCCTGTTACTGTTAAACATGATCCATGTAACCATCCTTGTGCTAACATATATTTCATCACCGCTGGCACGCCACCATATTGATGCAAGTCCTGCATTAAATATTTTCCAGATGGTTTAAAATCGGCCAACACCGGAATTTTATCACTGATGATTTGAAAATCATCCTGTGTAAATGATACGCCCACACTTTTCGCCATCGCGATCATATGTAATACCGCATTGGTACTTCCACCTAATACCATAATAACCGCTACTGCATTTTCAAATGCTTGGCGCGTCATAATGTCTTTTGGTTTAATATCTTTTTCTAATAATAATCGAATTGCTTTTCCTGCATCCTTACACTCTTGTTGTTTTTCGACACTCAATGCTGGATTGGATGAGGAGTATGGTAAACTCATCCCTAGTGCTTCAATAGCTGCTGCCATTGTGTTTGCAGTATACATACCCCCACATGCACCCGCACCTGGACATGCATGTTTTATGATACCCATAAAATCAGCTTCGTCTAATTGGCCCGCCATTTTTTGTCCTAATGCTTCAAAAGCTGATACAATATTTAAATCCTGTCCTTTGTAATGTCCTGGTGCAATGGTTCCTCCATACAACATAATAGAGGGACGATTTAATCGACCCATCGCTATTAATGATCCTGGCATATTTTTATCACATCCTGGTACTGTAATGACTGCATCATAATATTGCGCTCCACAAACTGTTTCTATACTATCTGCAATCACATCTCTACTTACTAATGAATATCGCATACCATCTGTTCCATTACTCATACCATCACTCACACCAATTGTATGAAAAGTTAATCCCACTAAATCATTTTCCCAGATACTCTTTTTTACTTCGGCAGCTAAATCATTCAAATGCATATTACAAGTATTTCCATCATAACCCATACTCACAATACCCACCTGCGCTTTATGCAAATCAGCATCCGTTAATCCAATACCATAAAACATAGCTTGTGCTGCTGGTTGGGTTGGATCCAATGTGATCGTTTTTGAATATTTATTTAGTTCCATATTGTATACTTATAAATGAGTGTATAAAATTAATCTTGTTTTACTTCTAAACCTTAAAACTATCGTTTGTTAAACGCGTATTTAGGTTGGTTATCATTTTGTTTTAAATAATAGTTGATTTATGCAAGCGTTCATGATGCACATGCCCTTCGCCAGTGATGTGTCGATCAATATATTCACAAATCAAATCACCAATCGCTGTTGTTGTATAATGATTGATGGGATCAATATCTTTTGATACAAATTTGCTTTGCAAACACCATTGAGCAGCTTCGCGAATAATAGCAGCTTCCACTCCTAAACCAAAATGATCTAATAACATCGCAGCCGATAAAATGGATCCCATTGGATTGGCAATGTCTTTTCCTTTGGCTTGCGGATAAGAGCCATGAATGGGTTCAAACAATGCCACTGTATTTCCTACTGATGCAGAGGGCAACATGCCTAATGATCCTGCTAATACTGATGCTTCATCACTAATAATATCACCGAATAAATTTTCAGTTAATACCACATCAAATTGTGCAGGATTTAATATGATTTGCATGGCTGCATTATCAACAAATAAATAATCAACAGTCACATCGGCATATTGTGCACACATTTTTTGTACTACTTTTCGCCACAATCTTGAAGTTTCTAAAACATTCGCTTTATCGACTAAGGTTAATTTTTTTCTTCTTTTTTGTGCATGTTGAAATGCAAGATGCGCTATGCGTTCAATTTCTAAAACTGAATAAGAACAATTATCAGTGGCGACTGTTCCATCTTCGCTCAATGATTTTGCACCAAAATAAATACCTCCCGTTAATTCTCTATAAATGACAAAATCTACATTTTCCAACAAGTGTGGTTTTAATGGCGTTAAATGTTGTAATGCCTCATAAGTAGTGACTGGTCTAATATTGGCAAACAATTGTAATTCCTTTCTTAATTTTAACAGGCCTTGTTCAGGTCGCACTTTAGCAGTAGGATCATTATCATATTTTGGATCGCCAATAGCGCCAAATAAAATGGCGTCACTAGACAAACAAATTTTTATGGTCTCATCTGGTAATGGATTGCCTGTTTCGTCAATCGCAATGGCCCCCATTAAAGCATATTCATAATTGAACTCATGCTGATAATTTTTTGCAATCGTATTTAATACCTTAATAGATTGCTGTGTTACTTCTGGACCTATGCCATCACCTAAAATGACTGCTATTTTCTTTTTCATACTATTACTAGTTTATCTATTTTGTTCAAATTGCTCAATCTCTTGTTTCATACTTAATAAATAATCAATATCATCATATCCATTGAGCATACATGTTTTTTTATACGCATTAATTTCAAAAGTTTCCGATACACCTTTTGTATCAATGGTGATGGTTTGCTTTTCTAAATCAATGGTTAATGTGGCTTCAGCCCCTTGTGCAAATATTTGTTGTAAAAAAGCATCCGTTACCGTGACTGGCAATACACCATTATTTAATGCATTATTTTTAAAGATGTCTGCGAAAAAGCTTGACACCACTACCTTAAATCCATAATCCTGTATGGACCATGCCGCATGTTCACGCGATGAACCACATCCAAAATTTTTAGCAGCTACTAAAATATCGCCTTCGTATTGTTTTTGGTTTAATACAAAATCTGCCTTAGGTTTATTTTCATCATCTTGCTCATATCTCCAATCACGAAACAAGTTTTTCCCAAAACCCACTTTGGTAGTGGCTTTCAAAAACCTAGCGGGTATGATTTGATCCGTGTCTACATTTTCGATACGCAACGGAATAAACCTACTTGTAATTTTTTGTAATGACTGCATTGTTAAATATATTTTTGCTACTTTTTATTTTTTAATTCAAGATGGTTCTGATGTCTGTAATTTTCCCTGTTAATAAAGCAGCGGCGGCAGTTAATGGGCTTGCAAGTAATGTACGAGCGCCTGCACCTTGTCGTCCTTCAAAATTTCGGTTGCTGGTACTAATGCAATACTCTCCTGCTGGTATTTTATCTTCATTCATTCCCAAACAAGCACTACATCCTGCTTGTCTTATTTCAATTCCTGCAGCTGCAAATATTTTATCTAAACCTTCTGCTTTTATTTGTTTTGCTACTTCCTGTGAACCTGGTACTATTAATGTTTTTACATTAGGATCTTTTTGTTTGCCTTTTATAATACTGGCAACCAATCTAAAATCCTCGATTCGTGAATTAGTACATGATCCAATAAATACATTTTGTACTGGCATGCCTAACAAACCTTGGCCAGCTTTAAGTCCCATATATTGTAATGCCTTTTCAAAATTTTGTTTTTCGGTCGCATCAGTGAAGCTTTCCAATTGCGGCAAACTCGCTGTCACTGCTAATCCCATTCCTGGATTGGTTCCATAAGTGATCATGGGTTCGATGTCAGATGCATTAATATTAATTTCAACATCAAATTTAGCATCTGCATCCGTGTATAATTTTTTCCACTCTGCTAATTTTTTATTCCACTCCTCTCCTTTAGGTGCAAACAAACGTCCTTCGATATAATCATAAGTGATTTGATCTGGTGCAATGATGCCACCCCTCGCTCCCATTTCAATACTCATATTGCAAATAGTCATTCTTGCTTCCATACTTAATGCACGAATGGCCGATCCTGCATATTCAACAAAATAACCAGTGGCACCACTTGCCGAAATTTGTGCAATGATAAATAAGATGATATCTTTTGATACCACTCCTTGTTGTATGCTTCCTTCTATATTAATGCGCATTACTTTTGGTTTGGTTTGCATCACACATTGTGCAGCAAAAACCATTTCCACTTCGCTGGTTCCAATACCAAATGCAATAGAGCCAAATGCACCATGCGTTGATGTGTGACTATCTCCACATACAATAGTCATTCCTGGTTGCGTGATGCCAAGCTCGGGTCCTATCACATGAACAATACCTTGATATTGGTGTCCTAATCCATATAACTCAACGCCATGCTTTTTACAATTATCAATTAATGTATCAACTTGAAATTTTGATAATTGATCGGCAATAGGCAGATGCTGATTTAAAGTAGGTACATTATGATCCGCTGTAGCTACAATTTGTTTTGGACGAAACAAGGAAGCACCTCTTTTTTCGATACCACTAAAAGCTTGTGGGCTAGTGACTTCATGAATTAAATGTTTATCGATATACAATACCGATGGCCCATCTTCAATGATTTTCACCACATGCTTATCCCAAATTTTATCGAATATTGTTTTTCCCATGTTCTAAAATATCTTTTTTAATTATCTTATTTTGAATAGGATGTAGCAATGGCAACTAAGTCATCATGCGTTACTTCCTTTTTTTTGTCTGCTAATTGTAAAAATATTGGATATAAAATATCAATATCATTTCGAACATATTGATACCCTAATTTTTGTAATCGATGTGCTAATGCGCTTCGTCCGCTTCTTGCAGTTAATACAATTTTACTTGCTTCGGCACCTACTAATTCAGGATTGATAATTTCATATGTTTGTGCTTCCTTTAAAAATCCATCCTGGTGTATACCAGAAGAATGCGAAAAAGCATTAGCGCCAACAATCGCTTTATTAGGTTGCACCCCCATACGCATGATCTCTGAAACCTCATGGCTAATTGGATTTAACAACCTTGTATTGATATTAGTATAATAACCTAAATCGGTATGTTGATTAAGCACCATCACAACTTCCTCTAATGCAGTGTTGCCTGCGCGTTCTCCTAGTCCATTAATCGTACACTCAATTTGTCGCGCGCCACCCATCACACCTGCAATAGAATTAGCAGTGGCTAATCCTAAATCATTATGACAATGACAAGATAAAATTGCTTTATCAATATTGGGAACATGATTTACTAAATATTCCATTTTTGCTTGGTATTGATATGGCAAACAATATCCAGTGGTGTCAGGAATATTTAAGGTAGTAGCACCTGCTTTCACAACCGCTTCAATGACGCGTGCTAAAAATTCATTATCCGTGCGGCCAGCATCTTCAGCATAAAATTCAACATCATCTGTAAAGTTGCGTGCTAATTTTACAGCACTAATTGCGCGTTCTATAATCTCCTCTCTTGTTGAATTGAATTTATATTTGATATGCAAATCAGAAGTTCCAATCCCTGTATGAATGCGAAATCGCTTGGCTGGTTTTAATGCAGCGGCGGCAACTTCAATATCATTTTGTACTGCACGTGACAATCCACATACAACTGTATTTTTTAAAGTTTTAGCTATTTGATTGACCGATTCAAAATCACCTGGACTTGAAACTGGAAATCCTGCTTCTAAAATATCAACTCCTAATTCTTCTAATTTGACTGCAAGCGCTAGTTTTTCCGATGTATTTAATTTACATCCAGGAACCTGTTCCCCGTCTCTTAATGTGGTGTCAAAAATGAAAACTTGTTGGCTCATCGTTAATTCGTTTTAAAATTGTATTTCAAATACCTATTTTTAAGGTTTTATTAGAGGCTATTTTAGTTGCATCTTATTGATCATCAACCTTTTATAGATAAAAAAGGGGCTTCCGCCCGATTGTATCTCAAATTTACCCACTATTCACAAGTAATTCACATTATTTTTATAGTTAATTTACACTGTGTAATAGTTGAATTTTGCTATTAATACATTGATTATCAAACAATTGACCATAAAATAGCTACGATGCCCAACCTAAGTACGGAGGCGATATTTATTTTAGTGAAATCCCTGGAAAGGGCCGAAAAACGCAACTTCAAATTGTATGTGAAGCGCAACTCGGCATCTGCTGATTTGAAAATCATTCAATTATTTGATGCATTGGACAAAATGAAGGAATATGATGAGGAGGAATTACTTCGCAAAAACGAGTCCATTCAAAAACAACAACTATCCAATCTTAAGGCGCATTTATACGATCAAATATTATCTAGTTTAAGGATTGTAAAACAAAACGAAAACATTGATTTACAAATTCACGAACAATTGGACCACGCAAAAATTTTATATAATAAGGGTTTGTACATTCAAAGTTTACGTGTACTTGAAAAAATAAAAACATTAACTAAGCAAAACAATCAAGTTACTTATTTATTGCAGGTTTTGTTTTTAGAAAAAAAGATTGAGTCCTTGCATATTACACGAAGTATACAAGACAGAGCTAAACAATTAAGCGATGAAATTGATGAAGTCAATCATCGATTAGATTTAATTGCTAAATGCTCTAATCTTTCCTTACAATTATATGGTTGGTATATTCAACATGGTCATGCCCGTAATGATGATGATCGTATTGAATTAGATAAATTAATGCAAGATCCAATTATGGAATTAGTAAAATCCTCCGAAGGATTTTATGAAAGATTATATCGTTATCAATGCTACTGTTGGTATGGATTTATTACTCAAGATTTTTTATTGCACTATAGGTATTCTCAAAAATGGGTCGATTTATTTGAGGCCAATGAGAATATGAAACAAATTGAAACAGCTCAGTATATTAAAGGATTACACAATTTAATTACTTCTCATTTTGACTTAAGAAATTTTCAAAAATTAAAGGAAACGATTTCTATTTTAGACGAATACAGCAATACCCCCATTGTATTAAATAATAAAAACAACCTTATTCAAAGTTTTATTTATTTATACATTGCTAAAATTAATCAACACTTTTTAGAAGGTAGTTTTAGTGAGGGCTTAACCATGATACCCGCCATGGAAGCCAAGCTCAAGGAAATTGAACTTTACTTAGATAGCCATCGTGTATTGGTTTTTTACTATAAAATTGCTTGTTTATATTTTGGTGCTGGCAAACCCGCTAAAGCCATTGATTATTTAAATAAGATCATTAATTGGAAAGTAAATTTACGTGACGACATTCAATGTTACGCTCGATTATTGCACTTAATTGCACATTACGAACTAGGGAACAAAGAAGTAGTTAATTACTTATCTAAATCGGTTTATCGATTTATGTATAAAATGAAAAACCTAAGTACGGTCGAAGAAATTTTATTTAATTTTTTAAGAAAATCCATTCAAAACGGTGGAGAAGAAAATAGTTTATTGAATACCAAGGCAAATATTAAAAAATCTTTTACTGTTTTATTAGAAACCTTACAACCCTACACCACCAATAAATTAGAAAGTAGGGCCTTTATGTATTTAGATATTATCTCCTGGCTCGAAAGTAAAATTCAAGGAAAACAAGTTCAAACCATCATCAAAGAAAAATTTAATTAACAATTTCTCTCGTTAATAAATTAAAGCTACTTCCCGATGACATCATTTTAAAAGGTTTGATTACGTGTCCCCATTTCTTTTTTTGTTGCGCCCAATCCAATGGATCATACACCAATGCATAGGATAATCCCCATACCTTAAATTGTCCCGCTTCCACAAGCAGCGCAGTTGATTCATCAATGCCAATACCCAATGTTCCTGTATAATTTTCAATCACTGGTATTAAATCAAATTGTCGGTTTCGCGCTAACACATGTTGATCGATCGCTGTATTTTTCATGAATGAAAATGCAGGCTTAAATACTTGTTTTTTATTGAGGTCATCCCTTGCATCCCCACCTATAAGTAATGATCCCATGATGGTAGCCCCCGCTGATGTTCCCATAATCACGCCACCCCTTTCTAATAAAGTTAAAAAAGCATCATATAATTTAGTGCCGCCGTAAGCCGCTGCTATTAAATCCTGATCGCCCCCTCCAAAAAATATGCCTTTTGCATTTTTGATGAGCGCTAAATTTTTGGGATCATCTGCTTTTACTTTATCGCGGGTATGAATAGTTGCTATATTAGTAAACCCATGTGAAGTAAATTTTACTAAATGTCCGCCTTCTTGAATGTATTTTTCATCGGTAGTCGCTGTTGGAATATATACCATGGGCTGGTCCTTACCGCCCATATCATTTGCAAAAAAAGTAAATAAAGAATCGGGAATCGCGCCTCCTCCTATAATAATTAATTTTCCCTTGGCGTTAAAAAATGGATTGGTTTGTGCTTGCCCTTTAATAAAAAAGAAGCCACTTATTAAAATAAGTAATAGAAAGTAGTTAGGTTTTTTATTGGTCATGCCACTATGCGTATATCGCTGTGATTTCCTTATCAAAATTGGCTAACACTGCTTTACGTTTGATACTTAATTTAGGTGTCATTTCACCATTTTCAATATTCCACTCCCTTGGTATTAAAGCGAATTTTTTTACTTGCTCCACTTGATTAAACAATTGATTATTTTCTCCTACTACGTTTTCAAATAAAGCGAATACCATTGTATTTTTTATGATTTCGTCATTACTTACATATTGTATACCATGTGATTTTGACCATTCTTTTAATTTTGCAAAAGAAGGTACAATGAGCGCACTCACAAATCTTTTATTATCTCCTACCAACATCACCTGTTCAATAAAAGGATTTTCCTTTAATTTATTTTCAATAGGTTGTGGTGCAACATACTTGCCACCACTGGTTTTAAACAGTTCCTTTTTACGATCGGTAATTTTTAAATATTGGCCATCTACTATTTCTCCAATATCGCCTGTATGTAACCAGCCATCTATAATGGTCTCGGCTGTTAAATCGGGGCGCTTATAATATCCCAACATCACGCTTGGGCCTGCCACACAAATTTCACCGTCCGACTCAAGCTTGAATTGTACACCTTCAATCACTTTTCCTACTGTTCCATACTTAGTACCACCTGCCGTTCTTAAATTAATACTTATGATGGGACTATTTTCGGTAGGGCCATATCCTTCATACACGCTAATTTGCGCTGCATTAAAAATGCGCAATAATTTAACTTGACAAGCGGCTCCTCCTGTAACAATAAATTTTACATTATTTCCAATGGCTTCACGCCACTTTGTAAATATAATTTTATTGGCCAACTTTAATTGTAGTTGATACCACCATGATCCTGGAATTAAATTATCATATTTTTCGCCCAACGCTACAGCCCAAAAAAATAATTTGCGTTTTAAACCGGTTAACTCCTCGCCCTTCATCATAATTTTTTCGAACATTTTTTCCAATAACCTTGGCACGGTCGAGAATCCATCGGGTGAAATTTCTTTTAAATTATCTCCAATGGTTTCTAAGCTTTCAGCATAATAAATACTCATGCCACTATACATATAAATATAGGAAGCAAGTTTTTCAAAAATATGATTCAGTGGTAAAAAGCTTAATACTTTTTGTTCGGGTGCATCTTGAAACGGAAAAGATTTTTTACCCATCATTAAATTATAATAAACACTTTGATGCGTCAGCATGACGCCCTTTGGTGTTCCTGTGGTACCAGATGTATAAATAAAAGTAGCTACTTGTTCAACGGGTATGGTTTTTTTAATCACCTGTACCTGTGAAAGGATATCCGCATCCTTACTACAAATACTAGTCCAATGTTTTGCACCAGTGATCTTATCAAAAGTGTATACCTCTTTTAAACATGGTACTTTATCCTTTATGGACATTACTTTATCATATAGTTCTTGATTGCTCGCAAACATATATTGAACAGATGCATCATTTAAAATAAAAGTAAGTTCCAATGGATTAGTGGTAGGATATACGGGCACCCAAATAAGTCCTAATTGTTGTGCCGCTAAATCGGCGATAAGCCACTCTGGTCGATTATTGCTGATGATGGCAATTTTATCACTCCCCTCTGGTGTAAAATTATTTCCTGACAATCCTAAAGTTAATAAACCTGCACTAAGTTCATTCACCGTTTGGGCTACTTCTGCAGTAGAATACTTACGCCATACTCCATTTTCCTTTGCGGCAAACATATCCTGTTGTGGGAAATGTTGTAATTGATGATCAATACAATCAAAGAGTCGTTTGATTTCCATAAAGCAGGCAAATTTGTACGACAAAGTACAAAAATAGAGGCAGAAAAAAAAGAATTAGCTGCTACAAATAAATCAGATGGGTCAATAATCCGTCCCTTAATTTAGGCTCAAACCAGGTGCTTTTTGGTGGCATCACTTCGCCTGCATCTGCTATATTAAATAATTGGTCAATCGTTACTGCATACAAACTAAATGCAACTGCCATCTCACCGCTATCCACTCGCTTTTCTAGCTCGGCTAATCCTCGGATACCGCCCACAAAATCAATGCGTTTGTCGGTGCGTTGATCCTGTATATTGAATAGGGGTGCTAAAATATTATTTTGTAAAATAGTGACATCTAAAACGCCTATTGGATCTGCATCATTATAAGTCCCTGGTTTTGCAGTTAAGGCATACCATGTTTTATTAAGATACATTCCAAAATGATGAAGGGAACTAGGTTTATAAGCTGCTGCATTTAATTGAACATCAAATTGACTAGAAAGTGCTGTTATTAAAGACTCCGCCGTGTGTCCATTCAAATCCTTGACCACTCGATTGTAATCCATGATTTGCAATTGATTGGACGGGAATAAAGTGGTTAAAAAATAGGGCGCACTCTTTTTTTCATCATTAAAAGAGAGCAACACTTTTGCTGCAGAGGCAGCTCGGTGATGTCCATCAGCGATATAAGTACAAGGCACTTCTTTTTCAAATAATTGGGTAATTTGATCAATCACCACTTCATCGCTTACTGCCCATAGGGTATGCTGAATGCCGTCATCCGCTGTAAAATCATAGATGGGCGTTTTAGTAGTTTTCCATTTATCAATCAAGGCGTCAATATTCACTTGTTGTCGATAGGCTAAAAATACATTGCCTGTTTGCGCTCCCGTAGTTTTAATATGATTGATGCGATCCAATTCCTTTTCGGGACGAGTAAATTCATGTTTTTTTATAATGCCATTATTATAATCATCGATACTACTCACACAAACCAAACCAGTTTGTGCACGTCCATCCATAATTAATTGATAAATATAATAACAAGGTTTTGACTCCTTAAATAAAACATCACGCTGAATAAATGCATTTAAATTATTTAAAGCCAACTCATAAACTTCAGCGCTATGCGTATCTATTGTATCAGGTAATCCAATTTCACTTTTAGTAATATGCAAAAAAGAATAGGCATTGCCAACAGCTTCCGTTTTTGCTTCGGCACTATTTAAAACATCGTAAGGTTTACTTGCTACTTGTTTTGCTAATTGTGGCTGCGGGCGCACTGCTTCAAAGGGACTAATTTTTGCCATGGGCGCGAAGTTCGTTCTTTTTTTGGAGATTTTAATTTTTTAGGAGAAGGATTTCATCAGGTCGCAAAAAGTTTGCACGCTTGATAATGGTAATGCATTATACATGCTTACTCTTATTCCTCCTACTGTTCTGTATCCTTTTACACCTATCATCCCTTCTTTTTTACATAGTTCTAAAAAAGCCGCTTCTCTTGTTGGATCTGTTAAAAAGAAAACAGCATTCATTATACTTCGATCCTCTTTTGCAATAGGACAATAAAAAGCTGGTAACTGATCGATGGTATCATAAATCAATGCCGCTTTTTCATGATTGCGTTTTCCAATTTCAATTAAACCGCCTTGCGCTTCAATCCATCTTAAAGTTAATAAGCTAACATAAATCGAAAACACAGGTGGTGTATTTAATAATGAACCAGCTTCGATGTGTTTTTTATAATCTAATATCGAAGGAATTTGTCGATTTGTTTTTCCTAAAATTTCTTTTTTAACTACTACGATGGTAACGCCAGCTGCGCCCATGTTTTTTTGCGCACCTGCATATATTAAATCAAATTGATCGAAGGCAGTAGGCCTACAAAAAATATCAGAGCTCATGTCACCTATTAATAAGCAATTCGTCTGAGGGTATTGATGCCATTGAGTTCCCTCCACTGTATTATTGGTCGTAATATGCAAATAAGTTGTTCCATTGGGTAAATCCAATTGCTTATTGATATAAGTATGCTTTTGATCGGTGCTGTCCGAAACCACTGCTACAGGCCCAAATAATTTTGCTTCTTTTACTGCTTTATTTCCCCACACACCGTTATCACAAATAGCAGCCAACCCATTTTCATCTAATAAATTCATGGGCACTTGCATAAATTGCATTGTAGCACCTCCCTGTAAAAAAAGTACTTCATAATCATCACCTAAGCCCATCAATCTTTTAATAATTTGTTGTGCTTCGGTTACTACATCTACAAAGTGGGTGGTACGATGTCCTATTTCTAAAATAGATAAGCCAGTGTTATTAAAATTATGAATCGCTGCAGCTGCTTGATCCAATACTTCCTTTGGTAAAATTGAAGGCCCTGAATTAAAGTTGTGTAATTGCATTTTATAAATTCGGTTGATCTTTTTGTTGCATTTCATCTACAGTCGTCACGCCTCCTGATACTACATACTTCATAGCTTCGGATGCATTCACTCCTTTTGGCATTTTTTTAATACGTTCAGGTGATACTATATATGTAATACCGGATATCGCATAAGAATGAGGCACATAAACAGTTACAAATTCTTTCAATCCAAAATGTTCTGTACTTTTTTGAGTGATAAATCCAATTCGCCAAACATCTGTCGAATCTACATTTACCAAAACAGGTTCGTCAAACTTTTTTTTATTGCCTGCAAAAGCTTCTAAAAAATCTTTAACGGATGAATAAATAATTTTAACGCCAGGTGTTTTTTCTAACAACTTATCAAAGATGGACATTAATCTTTCTACAAAAAATAAAGAAGACAACCAACCCACCAACAATACCAAAATAATGGCGACCAAAAAACCCAATCCTGTTACTTTAGGAACTTGCCCATTTACTTCAGCAAATTGAACTGGTGAAATAAAATGAAGCAGGTTAGGTAAAAAATTATCTACCCAATTAAATAAACTCACCACCACCCAAATAGTGACACCAATAGGTGCCAAAACCACTACTCCTTGGAAAAGCAACTGAGCAAGTGCACTTAATAATTTTTGTCGGCTCAATTTTGACCTTACACTTGGCATTTAGATTGAATTTAGGCTCAAATTTCAAACAATTTTGCCATTTAGCATAATATATAAAAAATTAACCTCGGAAACTTTGAAAACGCATAAAGTTTCCTTAGTTTTGCGCCTTCAAATTATGCTATGCAAAATCGTATACTGAATAAGGCTAGGGAACTAATGTTCCAAACGGGGGTGAAGCATGTCACCATGGATGATTTAGCCAATCAATTAGGTATCAGTAAAAAAACAATTTACCAATATTATAAGGACAAGGATCGTTTGGTTACGGCAGTAGTAGAAAATGAACTTGCAAATCATGCCCTTCTTTGTAATAACAGTATGCTCGCCGCTGAAAATGCAGTACATGAGATTTTCTTATTAATGGCGGTGGTGCAAGAAATGTTTAACCGTATGAATCCTTTAGCCTTATTTGAAATTGAAAAATATTATCCAATGGCTTTTGAAAAAATAAAAAATCACAAAGACGATTATATTTTTTCAACCATTCGAAACAATTTAGAAAAAGGAATTAAAGAGGGCTTATACCGAAAAGAATTAGATGTAAATATACTTTCAAAATACAGATTAGAAACTAGCTTAATTGCTTTTAACATTCACGTATTCCCTACTCAAAAATTTGATATTCTTAAAGTGAATTTACAAATTATAGAACATTTTGTATATGGTGTGGCCACTTTAGAAGGTCATCATTTAATGGATCGATACAAATCTGAAAACATAAAATAAATAGTTAATTAAATAAATTGAAATGAAAAAAGTTTTTATCCTTTTCGTGGCTTTCATTACCTGGGAAAATGGTCAAGCACAAAATAAAGCAGTCTATGCTTTTTCACTTGATGAATGCGTGTCTTATGCTCAAAAAAATAATGTGCAAGTAAAAAATGCATTACTAGCTATTGACGCACAGATACAAACCAATCGTGAAATTAGTGCTGCGGCTTTCCCCACCATTAATACCAATATTGGTGGTAATGATTTTATAAAAATTCCTACTTCCTTATTGCCTGCGCAAATTTTTGGTGGTGCCGCTGGAACCTATATTCCTGTTCAGTTTGGTACAAAATATAATGCCAACTATGGTGGTAATTTTCAACAGCTGTTATTTGATGGTCAGGTATTTGTTGCCATCAAAGCAAGGGCCACTTCCTTAGAATGGCAAAGAAAAAGTGCCGCATTAACCGAAGAGGCTATTAAAACCAATATTTATAAAATATATTACCAGCTTTCGGCTAGTAAAACTCAATTAAATATTTTAGACGCGAATATTGAGCGCTTAGCTAAATTGGCACACGATGCTGAGATTATGTATAAAAATGGTTTTGCTGAAAAATTAGATGTAGATAAAGTAAATGTGCAATTAAATAATATCCAAACCGAAAAACTAAAAGCCACCAATAGTGTCGCCATTGGATTTATGGGTTTAAAAATGTTAATGGGGATGCCGGTTAAAGACAGTTTATCCTTAACTGAAGTGATTGATGAAAAAAGTTTAAATAATAATATACTCTATGAAAATGATTTTGAGTATGGGGTAAGAAAAGATTTCCAATACTTAAGTGAAACAAAGAAATTAACTGAATTTAATGTAAAGCGTTATCAATTAAGTTATTTACCAACTGTGAATATGTCTGGATCTTATTCTCAAAATGCAATGCGCACTAAATTTGATTTTTTTGAAGGAGGTAGTTGGTTTAACACTTCCCTCATTAGCTTAAACATTAACCTGCCTTTATTTAATGGATTTGCTAGAGATGCTCGTGTAAAACGCACTAAGATTGAGTTAAAACAAATTGAAAATCAAATTGACGCATTAAAAAACAATATTGATAATGAAATTACGCAAGCCAAATTAAATTATATATCATCGGTAGCCACTATGCAATTTCAAAAAAAGAATATGCAATTGGCAGAAGCAGTATACCAACAAACTAAAAAGAAATTCGAAACAGGTACAGGTTCTAATACTGAGATGTCGGCAGCACAGGCTGATTTGGTAACTGCTCAAAATAACTATATGAATGCATTATACAGTGCATTAATTGCTAAAGTTGATTTATTAAAAGCAACCGGTAAATTATAAAAATATTAAAATGACAAAATATAAAATAATGAAAAATTTCACAAAAGTATTAACAGGTAGTTTAATTTTATTGGCTATAGCCTGTGGGGGTGATACTAATTCAGTTGAAGCAAAAAAAACAGCCTTGTCGGGTTTTAAAAAGCAAGCCCTAGATTTAAGTATAAAAATTGCCAACCTTGAGAAGGAAATAAAAACAATGGGCGGTGCAAAAGGAGATAAAACAATATTGGTTTCTATTGATACTTTGTCTACACAAGTATTTGATCATTACATAGAACTTCAAGGAAAAATTGAATCTGAAAGTGTTTCCTATATTACTCCTCGCGCTGGTGGAGGTCAAGTAAGATCCATTTATATAAAAAGAGGTGACCTTGTAAAAAAAGGTCAATTATTATTACAATTGGATAATAGTTTAATTAAACAAAGCGTTGCCGCTGCCACGCAAAATATTGAAACCCTAAAAGCGCAAGCTACTTTAGCAAAGTCAGTATATGAAAAACAAAAAAACCTTTGGGATCAAAATATTGGAAGTGAAATACAATTATTAACCGCTAAAACCAATGCCGAAGCCCTAGCCAGTCAATTAAAGGGCGCTACTGAACAAGTGGGTGTGATTAGAGATCAATTGGCGTATACAAGTATTTATAGTGATGTAGATGGCGTAGCCGAGGAAGTGAATGTTCATGTAGGTGAAATGTTCATGGGCCCTGGTCAAATTAAAATTGTAAACACAAAAAATTTAAAAGCTACTGCATTAGTTCCTGAAAATTATACAGGAAAAGTGCATGTGGGTAGTGAAGTGGCTTTAAATTTTCCTGATTTACAAAAAACAATTCAAACTAAAATTAATGTCATGGGTAATGTGATTGACCCATTAAGCCGAAGCTTTTTCATTGAAACTAAATTAAGTGCGGATAATAATTTTAGACCTAATCAATTGGTTCAAGTGCGTATTAAAGACTACTCTAAAGCAAATGCATTAAGTATCCCCATTAATATTTTACAAAATGACGAAAAAGGTAAATTCATTTATGTCGCTATTAATGAAAAAGGTAAAATGATAGCAAGAAAAAAAATGATTACTGTAGGCGAATTTTATGGTAATAATATGGAAGTATTAAGTGGCTTAATTGTTGGAGATGTGATCATAGTTAGTGGCTATCAAAATTTATTTGATGGTCAATTCATCACCACTGTAGCCAACTAATTCAATCAACTCATTAATAGATCAATATGTCCACGATACAGAAAATAAAAGAAAAATTTAAGGAGTTTAAACCTACTTCCTGGAGCATCACAAATAAAACTTCCATTTACCTACTTATGCTATTTATAAGTTTAGGTGGAATTTATCAATTTTTGACACTTCCTAAAGAGCAATATCCCGATATCATTATTCCAACCATCTTTGTTCAAACCATTTATGTAGGAAATTCGCCAAAGGATATTGAAAATTTAGTGACGCGCCCTATTGAAAAACAAATTAAGGGGATCACTGGTACAAAAATCACCAAATTTACCTCCAACTCACAACAGGATTTTTCGGCCATTACCATTGAGTTTGGCACCAATGTCCCAACAGATGTAGCCCTTCAAAAAGTTAAAGATGCAGTTGATAAAGCAAAGCAAGACTTACCTAATGATTTAACACAACAACCAAGAGTCATTGAGATTAGCTTAAGCGAACAACCCATCATGTATGTGAATATTAATGGTAATTACGATTTAGTACAGTTAAAAAAATACGGCGATATCCTAAAAGATAAGCTTGAAAATATTACCCAAATTAATAGAGTGGATTTAGTGGGTGCACCCGAAAGAGAATTTCAAATTAATGTAGATAATTATAAATTACAAAGTGCTGGAATCACATTTGACGATATCACTTTTGCAATTCAAAGAGAAAACCTTGATTTATCAGGAGGTTTGTTAGAAGTGGGTACCATGAATAGGAACTTGCAACTAAAGGGCCAATTAAAAACAGCCGCTGATATCAGTAATATTATTATTCGTAATACCAATGGGTCGGCCATTTATTTAAAAGATGTTGCAAAAGTAATTGACACCGTTAAAAGCAATGAAAGCTTTGCACGTTTGGATGGGAAAAATGTAATGACCTTAAATATTATTAAACGAAGTGGTGAAAATTTAATTGCCACTTCTGATGCGGTTAAAAAAATAGTAGATGCCACTAAATTAAACGATTTCCCTTCGGACTTAAAAGTAGTCATCTCGGGTGATCAAAGTATTAGAACAAAAAGCTCATTTGCAGAATTAGTGAATTCTATTGTAATTGGATTTGTACTTGTATTAATTGTACTTATGTTTTTCATGGGTGTCACGAATGCGTTTTTTGTTGCCTTATCGGTACCCTTAAGTATGTTTGTTGCTTTTGTATTTATTCCAGGAGCTGAATTAATAGTTGGTTCTAGTATTTCACTCAACTTTATCGTATTGTTTGCTTTATTATTTGGCTTAGGTATCATTGTAGATGATGCTATTGTAGTGATTGAAAATACACATCGTATTTTTGTACAAGGGAAAGGTAAATTAACTGCCACCGTATCAGCTAAAATGGCGGCGGGTGAAGTATTTGTGCCTGTATTAGCAGGTACCATTACCACTTTAGCACCTTTTTTCCCTTTACTATTTTGGCCTGGTTTAATTGGTAAGTTTATGATCTACTTGCCTACGATGTTAATTTTTACATTAACAGCTTCCTTATTAGTGGCTTTTATCATGAACCCCGTTTTTGCAGTCGACTTTATGAATCATGAGGAAGAATCGGAGGAAGAGCGTTTAAAAAACAGAAGTAAAATATTTAAACAAAAATCATTTTGGTTACCCATCATCATTGGTATCCTATTAGATATTTCAGGTTTTACTTTTTTAGGAAACCTACTTATTTTCTTTATGGTATTAGTGATTGCAAATAGATACTTTATCACATCAGCTATTCATAAATTTCAAACCATTACCTTACCTAATTTAATGCAGTTATATGAAAATATACTTCGACGTGCATTAAGTGGCTGGAGACCCGTTAAATTATTAATAGGCACTTTTGTTTTATTAGTGATCTCCTTTGTTGTATTTGGTATTAGTGTAGCAAAAGGTCGTATTGGTATTGAATTTTTCCCAGTAGGTGATCCAAATCAATTATATGTTTATTTAAAATTGCCAGTGGGTACACAAGTGGGTTATACTGATTCAGTTACTAAAGTATTGGAGGCAAAAGTAAATAAGGTGTTAGATAATGAACCTAGTAAACCTAATCCTATTGTAGAAAGTGTGATTAGTAATGTTGCGGTAGGAGCTGGTGATCCCATGCGTGGTGACAGAAGTCCTCACGCTGAACTTGGACGACTTCAAATTAATTTTGTGGAATTTGAAAAACGTCATGGAAAATCAACTGGACCATATTTAGATGCGATACGTGCTCAATTAAAAGGAATTCCAGGTGCTGAAATCTCTGTGACACAGGAACAAAGCGGCCCCCCAACTGATCCTCCTATTAATATTGAAATTCAAGGTGATAATTTTGATCATTTGATTAAAACAGCCGTTGGTTTAAAAAATTATTTGGATTCTATTCAGGTACCAGGTGTGGAAGAATTAAAGATGGATGTGGATTTGCAAAATCCTGAATTAACATTAACCATTGATAGAGACCGCGCATTAATTGCTGGTGTTTCATCGGCACAAGTGGGTATGCAAATTCGTACTGCCTTATTTGGTAAAGAAGTTTCAAAAATTAAAGACGGTAAAGACGAATACAAGATTCAATTGCGTAATGAAACTTTACAACGAAAAAATTTAGTGGATTTACTTAATATGCGTTTGTCCTTTAGAGATATGGCTGCAGGGGGTATGGTTAAAAATATTCCTATTAGTTCATTAGTTAAAGTAGAGCCTACCAATACTTTAGGAAGTGTGAGACGTAAAGATCAAAAAAGGTTAATTCAATTAAGTTCTAATGTATTATTAGCACAAGGTTTTAATCCAACTTCCGTTAATGCTGTCATCTCTCAATACATTAGTAATTTTAATGGCATTCAAGAAGGTGTTACAATTAATCAAACAGGTGAAAATCAACAGCAATTAGAAACCGTGGCATTTTTAGGAAAAGCATTGATCATTGCACTTATGTTGATCCTTTTCACTTTGGTGTTGCAGTTTAATTCCATTTCAAAATCAGTTATTATTTTAACCGAGATTCTGTTTAGTATCATTGGTGTGTTATTAGGTTTCTCCATCTTTGGAATGAAAGTATCAGGGGTGATGACTGGATTAGGTATTGTTGGTTTGGCTGGTATCGTGGTTAAAAATGGTATCTTAATCATTGAGTTTACAGATGTATTAAGAGCCCGTGGTATGAAAACAAAAGAAGCGGTAGTACAAGCAGGTAAAACAAGAATTATTCCTGTTATGCTTACGGCCCTTGCCGCTATACTTGGATTTATTCCAATAGCCATTGGATTTAATATCAACTTTGTTAGCTTATTCAGTGAAATGAATCCACATATCTTTTTTGGTGGAGATAGTGTTTCCTTCTGGAAACCACTTAGCTGGACTTTAATTTTTGGTTTGATATTTGCATTCTTTATGACCTTATTTATTGTTCCTGCGATGTATTTAATTGCAGAACGTTTACGACGCCCAATGCGTCGTCACTTTGGTGGTAAGTGGATTAGCATGTTAGGTATTCCTCCATTCACTTTTATCTTTTTACCTTTGATGTTGGTGACTGCATATATTCATAAGAAAAATGTAAAGAGAAGAAATCAAAATAACAATGCAGGTGGCGATGCTACTATCAATGAATCATGGTATTAATAATGTAATATGATTTCAATCGCTTGAATAAAAAAAGCCCCGTTCCAATACAATGGAACGGGGCTTTTTAATTTTATCAAAATTTTATCCTACCAAAACTTAATATACAAAGCTGATAATATCATTAAGATAGACACAATTAATATTAAAGTGCTTTTATCAACTTTAAACATTGACTTATCAATGTCAAAAGCTTTTGGATTAATTTTTGGTCCTAACAAAGTAATGGCTACCATGAGCAAAGCTGTAATAATACCTGCAATACCCATCGCAACTAAAAAAGGAATTTTATAAACTCCATGTGCATTAGGATATGCAGTGTAATAAAATGTTTCATTACCAAAAACCATTGGCGCAAATTCATTGTAAAATAAGGATAATATAAATCCAGCTAAAATACCCACCACAGCGGCGGTTCCTGTTGTACGCTTCCAAAACATACCTAGTACAAATACCACCAATACACCCGGACTAATAAAGCCTGTATACTTTTGAATAAAAGTAAACCCACCCGCGCCGCCAATACCTAATATATCATCCCATGTAAATACAACACTAATGAACATGGCACAGATCACCACCCATCTTCCTATCCTAACTAATTTTTCCTCGCTAGCTTCGGTAGAAAAATATTTTTTATATATATCTAATGTAAAAATGGTACTAATACTATTTGATTTTCCTGCTAAGGATGCCACAATAGCAGCTGTTAAAGCAGCTAATGATAAACCTTTAAATCCGGAAGGTAAAAAGGCCAACACCGCCGAGTAAGCACCATCCATACCACCTACTAAATGATTCAAATGACCATTTTTATGAAGTACATAAGCGGCAATACCAGGTAACATTACAATGACCGGCATTAATAATTTTAAAAGGGCAGCAAATAAAATACCCTTACGCGCGGTAGGTAGATTAGCCCCCAATGCGCGTTGCGTGATATACTGATTACATCCCCAATAATTGATATTCAAAATCCATTGTCCTGCAGCATACATCGCAATACCTGGTAATATCATATACTTATCAATATATTCCTGTGGAGATTGCTGTGTAGGTTTCGCCATTACCATATGAAAGTGATCGGGTGCTTGTTGCATTAAAGTAGTAAAACCAGAAAGAATACCACCACCCATTCCAAATTTTTCACTCACCATAGACAAAGCCATATAAGTGGTAGCAAGCCCTCCTATAATTAAAACAGTTACTTGAATGACATCCGTATATCCAATTACTTTCATGCCACCCAAAGTAATAAACACTGCAAAAATGGCTAAACAAACCATGATTTCATGCAAGTGATTTTGTCCTGGTAATAAACCATTAATCGCAATAGATCCTAAATATAAAATAGAAGTAAGATTTACAAACACATATAAGAATAACCAAAAAACAGCCATGATTAAAGAAACCGTTTCGTTATACCTCACTTGTAAAAATTGAGGCATCGTGTATATTTTATTTTTTAAATAGATGGGCATAAACCATACTGCTATTACAACTAGGCCTAATGCTGCAATCCACTCATAAGCCGATACCGCAATACCTACAAAAAATCCATTCCCACTCATGCCAATAAATTGTTCGGCCGAAATATTAGATGCAATAAGCGATGCGCCAATTGCCCACCATGTTAAAGAACCTTCGGCTAAAAAAAAGGCTTTGGAATCATGTTCTTTTGTCTGCCTTTTTTTATAGATATAATATCCATAAGATAAGATTAAAACAAAGTAAACTAGAAATACGACAAAATCTAAAGTGCTTAATTGATAATTCATATTGGACCGTTTGTTTTGATTTATTATTTTGTTGAAAAAGTATATACCGTGGTTTGAGTGTATACCTCACCAGGCTTTAAAATGGTACTTGGAAATTTAGATTGATTGGGTGCATCTGGATAATGCTGTGTTTCCAAGGTTAATGCACCATGCTTGATATAATTAATTCCATTTTTGGTATGGGTTAAACTACCATCTAAAAAGTTTCCTGAATAAAATTGTAATCCTGGTTCGGTTGTTGCTACGGTTAATACCCTTCCACTTAAAGGATCGTACACATTGGCCACTTCTTGTAATCCTGCTGCTTTGTTCAATATCCAATTGTGATCGTATCCACCTTGTACTTTATCTATATCATCTCCAATGCGTTTGGGTTGTGTAAAATCCATCGGCGTTCCCTTCACATCCAATATTTCACCAGTAGGAATTAATACAGTATCTACTGGAGTATATTGATTTGCATTCATTTGTAAAATATGATCATAAATGGTAGGCGACTTGCCTGCAGATAAATTAAAATAGGAATGATTGGTTAAATTAATCACTGTGGTTTTATCGGTAGTAGCAGTATATTCAATTTTAATACTGTTATTTTCAGTTAAAGTATATACCACTTGTATTTTTAAATTACCAGGATACCCTTCCTCCCCATCTTTACTTATATAATTTAATTGAAGGCTACTGTCCCCTGCTAATGGTGTTGCAGTCCATACCACTTTATCAAATCCTTTTAAACCACCATGTAGTGATTGCCCATTATTATTAAGTGCTGCATGGTATTCAACCCCATCCACTTTATATTTACCCTTGGCAATACGATTTGCATAGCGTCCTATGATGGCTCCAAAATAAGGGTTTGCTTTTTGAGTAAAACCACTCAATGAATCAAATCCAGTTAATACATCTCCCCAACTGCTGTCCTTTGCTTTTGTGATAATTTTTGTAAGCGCCCCTCCATAATTAATAATGCCTACTTGCATTCCATTGGCATTTGTTAAAGTATATTGGGTAATCTCCTGCCCTTCAATGCTGCCAAAGGGTGCTTTGGTTAGCTTTACGATCGAATTCATATTGGATGAATTTGAATTATTAAATGTACATGCAAGGTTTACAAAGGAAAACAATAGGGTTATAAAAATCCCAGTCATTAATTTTCTTAGCATCATTTTTAAATTATTTTAAAATGTTCCTATGTAATATAATTATTTTATATGAGTTCCCTGCTCTATTTGTACAGGATATACCTTTAATTGGCGTTTCGTTTTTTGGGTATATAGGCTCGAAACAGCATTTATAATGGTATTAACTTCTGTTTCTTTTATAATATTAATCGTACAACCCCCAAAACCACCGCCCATCATTCGAGCCCCTAAAACATGGGGGTTCCCGGTGACTTCATTCACTAAAATATCTAATTCAGGGCAACTCACTTCATATAATTCAGATAGCCCTTGATGGGTAGCAAACATTTTTTGACCAAATGCTCCAATATCTCCTGCTAATAAATCTTTGACCGCTAATTGTACCCTTTGAATTTCATCTACTACATATTTACATCTCTCGTATACCTTGGTTCCCTCTAAGGATACATTATTTTTTAAACATTCCTCAACTTGTGAGGTAGTCACATCTCGCAATGTTTTTACAGTGGGATATTTTTGTTGTATAAATTGAATTCCTTTTTCACATTCTATTCGGCGCGTATTATATTCAGATGAAGCTAATTCATGTTTAATTTGTGTGTCCAATAAAATAATTTGATACCCGTTTAATACAAGTGGAAAATAGGTAGATTCGAAACTTGCACAATCCAATAAAATGACCTGATCTTTTTTTCCATGTAAACTTGCAAACATGTCCATGATGCCACATTTCACCCCTGCAAATTCATGTTCCGATTGCTGCGTCATTAAAGCCATCTGCATTTTAGTTAAACGCAATGCATACATTTCATTTAATGCATATAGTACTGCACATTCAACAGCGGCGGAGCTTGACAAGCCTGCCCCAATAGGGATATTACCTTGCAAACAAATATCAAATCCTTTGTGAAGATCATGAGAGACCTTGTTGCTTGATGCGTTAGCATTATATTTTTGTGCTTGCACAACCACCCCAATAATATAGTTGACCCAAGTAATTTTATGAGGTTCAAGTGTATTCACTTGTAAGATTGCCATTTCATTTAAATCGAGCGCATGCATATGTATAAAGCCGTCTGTTCGTTTAGCCACAGCCACTTGAACACATTTATCAATAGCGGCTGGTAATACAAATCCATGATTATAATCGGTATGTTCTCCTATTAAATTAATACGACCTGGCGATTGCACTACGAGAGTAGCAGCCCTATTAAAACATTGTTGAAAGGACACACGAATATCTTGCATTCCAAAATAAATATTAAGAGTAGGTATTAAAGTTAATGAACCTTTTGCAAACAAGCCGCAGCAGCGTCTAATGTTTCCTTGGTTTTAGCAAAGCACAATCGAATTACTTTATGATCGGTTGCTTTTTGATAAAAAGCAGACATAGGTACTATAGCAATACCAAATTCTTTTACCAACCTTTCAGCAAAAACTTTGTCAGGCTCATTGGAGATGGTATCATAACGATAACTTTCGAAATAAGAACCCGAAGAAGGTAAGCGAACAAATTTTGTATTGTCTAATAAGCCTCGTAGATAATCCCTTTTTTGTTGATACATCGCACCTATTGATAAATACGCTTCCTTATTCGTCATGTATTCCGCAATCGCTATCTGCTTAGGTGTATCACAACCAAAAGCATTGAATTGATGTACTTTACGATATTCCTTCATTAAGTTTTCGGGAGCAATACAATAGCCTAATTTCCAACCCGTACAGTGATAAGTTTTTCCAAATGAAAAGCAAACAAAAGTACGCGCAAACAAGTCCGGATATTTCATCACCGTTTCGTGTTGCTTATTATCGTATATCAAATGCTCATATACTTCATCACTTATTAAATATAAATTATTAGAAAGTACAATTTCTTGTAATTGTAAAATATCCTCTTTAGTAAATACCACGCCTGTTGGGTTTTGCGGCGTATTTACTAAAATGGCTTTTGTTTTAGGTGTAATGGCAGCTCTTAATTTATCCCAAGGGATACTGTATTCTGGAAATTCCAATTCGATAGGCACCACCACGCCTCCATTAAAAACAATATTAGGGATATAGCTATCATAGGCAGGTTCAAAAATAATGACTTCGTCACCTGGTTGTATGATGGTAGAAAAAGCACAAAAAATAGAGTAGGTTCCTCCTGGTGTAATGGTAATATTTGTTTCAGGATTGATATCTACATTATATAAAAACTTTATTTTTTCCGAAAGTCGTTCTCTTAAAAGAGGAACGCCATTGGTATGCGCATATTGATTGCCACCCGCTTTCATAGCCTGGTTAACACATTCAATAAGTTCGGGACTCATTGGAAAATCAGGAAAGCCTTGTCCTAAATTAATGGCATTGTGTTGCGCCGCTAATTGACTCATTACTGTAAAAATACTAGTGCCAATATTAGGTAGCTTTGATTGCATGAAAAAAATTAAAAGGTCAATTGATTTGATAATCGTTTTAGTTCGATTTCAGCAATTTTTGCATTAAAGCGTAAACTCACCAATCTAAATCCTGCATTTTCAAAACTTTGTTGCGCTTGCTTAACATCTACCATGGTAGCCTGTCCTAACTGAAATTTTTGCATGACTAATTCCAATAAAGATTGTGACATTTTAAAATTATCAGACTCTGTCGGAATTTGTTGTAGATTATTTTGATAGGATTGGTAAGTCTTATATAACTCAGTAGATAAATCCTGTTCTGCATTTTTATATTGTAGTCGTGCAATATTGGTATTTAATTTTGCAGTCTTTAAAACATGTTTAGCAGCACCTCCTCCATAGATAGGTATACTTAAATTAAGACCTAAAAACGGACCATAACTTTCATTTAATAAACTAAAACCTGCAGCTGAACTACTACTATTTACATTATAACCAGTGCTAGCACGAAGTGTAGGATACATTAAGGCCTTTGTTTCCTTTTCAATAAACTGATTGATATTAATTAATTGTTCGGCTGATTGTAAAATAGGATTGGCTTTTATTTTAGATTCAACATCAGCTAAACTTATTTTACTATCCACTTTAATGTCTTCTTGAATGGTAACAGAAGTTGTAGAAGGTAATACCATTGTATTTAATAAATCCGCCTTGGCTTGGTCAATAATTAATAACTGATTTTGCTTCCCTTGTATTAAAGCATTTAAATCTAAATTTGATTGTAGATAATCCGCTTGATTGGCTACTCCAATTTTTTGTCGCGTTTCAACAATGTCTAATCTTTGCTTTGATGCTTCGATTGATTTTTCGATAGTTTTAAGATAAGCTTGTTGACGAATGATATTATAATATTGTTGCATGACCGTTGCCGTTGTATTGGCCAACTGAGTTTGCAATTGTTGTTCACTTTGTTTTTCGATAGTAGCTAACCTATCCTTAGTAGCCATAATACGATAGCCATTAAAAATAATGATAGATGCTGTTAAGCCCGCTGTTAAAGTATTACCATCTACGCCTGACTTGGTCGTATTTCTTGAAGCATCTGCATATTTTTGTTGAATCGTGCTGAATGATTTATTATTATTGACAGTACTAGTCACTGTGGGCAAGGCCCCTGCCACTCCGATATCATTATTGTTTTTAGCAATCGCGACTGTGTTTTCAACCAACTGAATATCGTAACTATTTTTAAGTGCTGTTTGAACTGCTTGATTTAAACTTAAAGTAGTTTGTGCATTTATTACGCCAACTAATAAAAAAGTGAAAACCAATAGTGTATAAACCCTTCCTAATTTTTGCATATTATAAAATTAACAACGCATCGCATTAATAAAAAATAAATTACATAAGTGGTTTCATTAGCTTCATTAATAATTAACCCACTAATGTTCCTACCTCTGCCCCTTGCACGACCCTTAATAAATTACCAGGTTGATTCATATCAAAAACGATGATAGGTAATTTATTTTCCATGCATAAAGTAAAGGCAGTCATATCCATCACCTTCAAATTTTTTGAAATACAATCTTGAAAGCTGATTTTATTATACTTAACAGCAGAAGGATTTTTTTCTGGATCACTATCATAAACACCATCTACTCTTGTGCCCTTTAAAATCACATCTGCTTTCATTTCAATGGCCCTTAAAGATCCGGCTGTATCTGTTGTAAAATAAGGATTCCCTGTGCCTGCACCAAAAATAACAACACGTCCTTTTTCCAAATGACGCAATGCCTTACGTCGAATGTAGGGTTCCGCTACTTGTTCCATATTAATAGCCGATTGTAATCTTGTATACACGCCAATTTTTTCTAACATGGCTTGAATGGCCATCGCATTAATCATCGTAGCCAACATACCCATATAATCACCATGGGCGCGTTCAATACCACTATCAGCCTCATTCATTCCACGATAGATATTACCTCCACCAATCACGATGGCAATTTGAACTCCTAAATCAGATACTTGTTTAATTTCATTGGCATATTGCTCAATGACTTTTGGATCAAATGGATCACCATTTTTTTGATCCCCTAATAATGCTTCCCCAGATAATTTTAATAATACGCGTTTGTATTTTGGCAGCATAGTAGTTGAATGTTTTGTACTTGCAAGATAAGAATTTTGGACCAACAAAAAAGGGTCTCGATTGCTCGAAACCCTAATTGATTTTAAATCTTATATTCATTCCCCCTGGGAATTTGTATCATTTGTATTTTTTGAACCAAGCATTGCTGCCCTTGGACTCAACCCAAGGCCACACGCTTAAATTCAGTCACTGTTAATGCAGCATCCACCGACTTAATATGATCACCTACTGTTTTAGAGCCATCTTTAACAAAAGCTTGCGCTAATAAGGTTTGCTCCTTAAAGAAAGCATTGATTTTACCTTCGGCAATTTTAGCAATCATTTCCTCTGGTTTTCCAGCCATCTTTGGATCTTCCTTCATGGTATCAATAATGATCGCTCTTTCTCTTGTTACTGTTTCAGCAGGAACTGATTCAGGATCTACCGCTACTGGATTCATAGCTGCAATTTGCATTGCCAAATCCTTACCTACTTCAGCTGCTTCAGCAGTTAATCCTACTAAAACACCCATACGGTATGAACCATGTATATAAGAAGCAACAAAAGGTGCGTCTACTCTTTCGAATTTAGCTACACCAATTTTTTCTCCAATAGAAGCTAATTTATCGTTAATCATGTCAGACACTTTAGTGCCATTCACGCTAACTTCATTTAATTCTGCAGCTGATTTTACATTATTCGCTACTGCTGCATCAGCAATGCTTTGTGCAAATGCTACGAACTCTGCATTCTTTGAAACGAAATCAGTTTCACAAGAAATACAAACTACAAAACCCGTTTTGTGATCAGCAGAAGTTTGTGCAATAATCACTCCTTCCTTCGCTTCACGATCGCTACGCTTAGCAGCCACTTTTTGACCTTGCTTACGTAACCAATCTATCGCGGCTTCGAAATCACCATTGGTTTCTGTTAATGCTTTTCTGCAATCCATCATACCAGCACCTGTTGCTTGACGCAACTTATTAATTTCAGTAGCTGTTATTGTACTCATAAATTATATTTTTAAATAAGTGTGTGAATAATTTTGATAACACAATGTTATCGAATAAAACAATTGGGTCATTAGTATCCCAAGGACACCAATAACCCAATTGGATAATTATTTATTTACCGGCTGGGCGACGCGTACTTTGAATACGACGCTTAGGTGCACCTGGCGCTGTTGGAGCAGCTCCTGCACCACGCTTACCTCTTCCACCTTCGGCGTTAGCCTCAGCTTCCATGCGTTTTGCTTTTGCTTCGTTTTCGTTGTTGCCATCTTCAGATTCATTGCTTTCATCATCCTTAGATGCTTGACGCTCTGCTAAACCTTCTGCAATAGCAGCAGTGATATAGTTGGTAATAATAGCAATTGATTTTGTTGCATCATCATTAGCAGGAATAGAAAAATCAACTTTATTTGGATCACAGTTAGTATCCACCATTCCAAAAGTTTGAATTCCTAAACGCTTAGCTTCCGCTAAAGCAATGTGCTCATGTCCGATATCAACTAAGAATAAAGCAGCTGGTAAACGGCCCAATTGAGCGATACCACCTAATACTTTTTCCATTTTATCTTTATCGCGACCTAAAGTTAAACGCTCTTTTTTTGTTAAACTTTCAGCACTACCGTCGCTCAACATTTTTTCAATGCTTTGCATTTTTTTAACGCTCTTACGAACAGTATTGAAGTTAGTTAACATACCACCTAACCAACGCTCTGTAGCATAAGGCATGTTTACTTTTTTAGCACACTCACTTACGATTTCTTTTGCTTGCTTTTTAGTAGCAACAAACATGATTTTTTTACCACTCTTAGCAATTTGCTTTAAAGCAGCTGCTGTTTGTTGTAAATGATCGACTGTTTTATTTAAATCGATAATGTGTATACCTTTTTTCTCAGCGAAAATATAAGGTAACATTTTAGGGTTCCACTTCTTCTTAAGGTGACCAAAGTGTACGCCGGCCTCCAGTAATTGCTGTTGTAGTGAAGTGTTATTTTCCATTTGTATAATTTGTTGTAATGAATTAATAAGTAATAAATCTTTGGATTAACGTTTACTGAACTGGAAGCTTCTACGAGCTTTCTTATGACCGAATTTCTTACGCTCAACACTACGAGGGTCACGCGTTAATTGTCCAGCCGCTTTTAACGAAGGACGTAATTCAGGATTCAATTCAATTAATACACGAGCAATACCTAATTTGGCTGCTTCGGCTTGTCCTTTTAAACCACCACCTTGTGCGTTAATGACGATGTCATATTTGCCCATCAAGTCAGTTGTTTTTAAAGGCGCTTCAACTTGATTTTGTAAATACACTAATGGGAAGTAAGCTTTATAATCTTTGTCATTCACGGTAATTTTACCACTACCCTTACTAACAAAGACGCGTGTTACTGCTTCCTTACGACGACCAACTGCATTTGTTTGCTTTTCCATTTATTTATATTTGGAATTAATTAAAATTTAAATTCTTTGGGTTGTTGTGCAGCATGAGGATGTTTATCACCAGCATACACAAATAATTTTTTAACCATCTTGCGTCCTAAACGATTTTTAGGTAACATTCCTTTTACGGCTCTTTCCATAATTACTTCTGGACGACGCTTGATTAAATCTTCAGCAGCTTCTTCTTTTTTACCACCTGGGTAACCAGAATAGTTTAAGTATTGTTTGTCGTGGAATTTATTTCCTGTCAACAAAACTTTTTCTGCATTAATGATGATTACATAATCTCCACAATCAACGTGAGGAGTGTAATATGCCTTGTTCTTACCACGTAGAACGGCTGCGATTTTTGAAGCAATACGTCCTACGGTTTGATTAGTACCATCAACAATGTACCAGCCATGTTTAACGGTAGCCGCGTTGGCGTGCTTCGTGGTGAAATGTAGTTTACTCATAATCTTTTGTTTTAATGAGGCTGCGCTATCCCGTCAGCCATAAAATAATCCCCCTTTTATAAGGGAGGGCGAAGGTACGAGGCGATTTTGACTTTTCCCAACAATTGGAGACTTGTTTTTGTAGCAGGTCTTTATAAATCATTGATTATCAATAATAATTTTGTATGATATTTTTCATGATACTAAAATGGTACTGACTATCAATGAGTTAAGAATCCATAATGAAGCTCATTTTGTATAAAATTGAGCTTTAACAGTGTTTTTTAGGGAAACTGGGTTATTTTAGAGGACTTGCTAAGCAAAGCATACTTATATATATGTATCAAAAATTTCAAGCCCCTCAAATTTTTACCGGATCAGAACTCATCGAGGGGTCCAATATGGTATTGGTCGCAGATGAGCAGGGGGTAATACAGGAATTGGTTCCTTTCATAGATGCAGGTGATGCAGTCCAAAAAGTAGATGGTATTTTATGCCCTGGTTTTATCAATGCACATTGTCATTTAGAACTGTCTCATTTGAAAGGAATGATTCCTCCAAAAACGGGGTTACAAGAATTTGTAAAACAAATTGTGGGTTTGCGCAAAGTGGAAGATGCAATCATTCAACAAGCCATCGAAGCTGCCGAAAATGAAATGTACCATAATGGAATTGTAGCAGTGGGAGATATTTGTAATACCCTTGACACTTTAAACACAAAGGCAAAACATAAATTAGCGTATTATAGTTTTGTGGAATTATATGATTTAGATCCAACGCGTGCACAGGATAAAATAAATGCTGGAATAATTATACAAAATACTTTTGAACAAAATTGTATTCGCGCCTCACTTGTTCCGCATGCACCTTACTCCTGCACTTTTGCTTTATTAAAATTATTAGCTGCTCATTTTGGATCTCATACCATCAGTATGCACAATCAAGAAACCGAAGCAGAGAATGAATTTTTTAAAACCAAGACGGGTGATTTTTTAGGAATGTATGAACGTACTAATGTCTCACTTGATTATTTTCATGCTACCGATAAATCTAGTTTACAATCCGTGTTGCCTAAATTAAATCAGGCGACTGCACTTATTTTAGTTCATAATAGTTTTACATCCACTGCTGACATTCAAGTGGTGCAACAACAAATGCCCAATACTTTTTGGTGTTTATGTCCCAATGCAAATCAATACATTGAAAGTGCCATGCCACCCATTGCATTGTTACGCGCGCAAAAAACAAAAATAGTTATAGGTACCGACAGCTACGCTAGCAACTGGAGTTTAAACCTATTAGATGAATTAAAAACAATTCAACTGTATCACCCCGAGATTCAATTGGCTGAAATGCTTTCCTGGGCTACCTATAATGGCGCATGCGCCTTGCAAATGGACAAGCATTTAGGTAGTTTTACCAAAGGAAAAAAACCTGGTATTGTCACAATAAATGGGTTAGATGAACAAGGAAAGTTAAATAAAACTTCTTCTATAAAAAGATTAATATAAAAATAAAAATGATGAAAAAAATAAGCGGCTTTTTATTATGTATCATGTGCTTTCAAATTATAAATGCACAAACAACCACTCCTTTAACTCAATTGATTCCTAAACCCATTTCAATAAAGGAAGCAAGTGGCCTATTTACGTTTTATAAAAACACAAGCATTGAAGCTGCCCCCGCATTATTGAATGCAAAAAAATTATTACAAAGTCAATTAATCAATTATAATTTTTCATCTTCAAAAAATAGTTCAAAAATTATATTCTTACAAGCCAACACCAAAGATCCAATTGCAAAAGAAGGCTATGCAATTAATATTACACCTAATACTATTTCGATTACTGCTAAAAATATACAAGCTGCTTTGTTGGCTACCAATACTTTAGTGCAAATTCAATTACTTCAAAACAATGCACAACAAATTCCCTGTGGTAGTATTATTGATAGTCCAAGATTTGAATACCGTGGCATGCATTTAGATGTATCAAGAAATTTTTATCCTGTTAGCTTTATTAAAAAGTATTTGGACATTATGGCTTTATATAAATTCAATACTTTTCATTGGCATTTAACCGATGGCCCAGGTTGGAGATTACAAATTAATAGCTACCCTAAGTTAACTTCGATGAGCGCCTTTAGAACGCATAATGATTGGAAAAGTTGGTGGAATAGTGATCGTAAATATTTATCCGAAGGGGATCCCAATGCCTATGGTGGTTATTACACACAAGAACAAGCAAAGGATATTGTGGCTTATGCAGGCGCCAGAGGCATTACCGTGATTCCTGAAATTGAAATGCCTGGTCATTCTGAGGAAGTATTAGCCGCCTATCCTGAACTTTCCTGCTCGGGTAAACCCTATGTCAATGATGTATTTTGCGCTGGTAATGAAGCGAGCTTTGTGTTTATTGAAAAAGTGTTAACCGAAGTGATGGCTATTTTCCCTTCTAAATACATTCATATTGGTGGTGATGAAGCAGGCAAAGGCGCTTGGAAAAAATGCCCTAAATGTCAATTAAGAATGAAAGATAATTCCTTAAAAAGCGAGGAGGAGTTACAAAGTTATCTTGTAAAAAGAGTAGAAAAGTTTTTAAATAAAAATAATAGAAACTTATTAGGATGGGATGAAATTTTGGAAGGAGGATTAAGTCCAAATGCAACGGTGATGAGTTGGAGAGGTGAACAAGGAGGTATTCAAGCTGCTATGGAAAACCACGATGTGATTATGACACCAGGTGGTGAAACTTATTTTGATGCTTATCAAAATCTGCCATCTACACAACCTGAAGCTATTGGTGGTTATTTACCTATGAAGCGAGTGTACAATTACAATCCTGTGCCAGCGGTGTTACCCAAAGACAAACAAAAATTTATAAAAGGAGTACAGGGGCAATTATGGACCGAATACATTCCAACCACTTATCATCTTGAATACATGTCCTTCCCTAGAGCAATTGCATTAAGTGAAGTAGGATGGGCACTCAATGAAAATAAAAACTTTTCCGACTTTACTCAAAGATTACAAAGTCATTATTTATTATTACAAAAACTAAATGTCAACTACTATCATCCTTCTACAATTGTAGAAGTGTTTTCCTCTCCTGACATGAAGGAGCAAAAAAATAAAATTAGTTTTAGCTCTGAAATTTTTAATGCAAATATTAGATACACATTAGACGGATCCACACCTAATATCAATTCCATAAAATATGACCAACCCTTTTATGTAGGAGGTGAAGTCACCATTAAAGCTTCGGTGATCTCCAATGATGGAGTGGTGCATGATCCTACTATTTATTATTCTAATTATCATAAAGCGATTGGTAAAAAAGTAAAGTTCAATACACTTTGGGACAAAAGTTATCCTGCTCAAACTGAATCTACCCTTACCAATGGTATTATAGGAAGTATTACTTATTCAGATAAACAATGGCTTGGTTATTTGATTGATTTTGACGTGGTTGTAGATATGGAGAATGTGACCCCTGTCAATAAAATTGGACTTCGCTTTATGCAATATGTGGGTGCTGGTGTATATATGCCTAAATCGGTTTCCTATTCTTTTTCAAACGATGGCATCAATTTTACCAATCCAATTAAAGTAGATAATAATATTCCCGACACCGATAAAAAATTATCATTTAAAACTTTCGAGTCGCAACTATCCAATATATCGGCTAGATTTATTCGCGTTCAAGCAGATAATTCAAGACGACAATTTTTATTCACGGATGAAATAATGGTGAACTAATGTAAGATGGATTGCAGTATAGGAAGTGATTTAATATCACTGAATTTTTTATAATGCCAGCTCAAGGATAGTTGAAAAAGTTCCAATATTTTTTTTCGCTGTCCGCCGCTTAGTGAAATTGTTTCTAAATCATTATAAAACTGCACCTGCAAAAAAGAGGAAGCCACTTGTGCTGTTTGCGATTCTAAAAAATAAGGATGGGCGGGTGGCTTTGCAACAAACTCGCCTTCCTTGATATCGAGTATCGGCGTGTCTGGACTATACTTTCCTTGTAATCCAAATCCCATTGTTTGACTTAAGTGAATCAAAAAATAAATGGGAAGATTACTTACTAAGCCCGGTCCTCCTTTATCAAGTTGTTTAAAAGTATCATCTATTAAATAAAATAATTCAGGATGCGGTTCGGGTTGCATGGTTTGTTGCAACACTTCAACAATATATAAAGCTACTGCGTTACGAAGTACATCAGAGTATACATTTTGATATACATAATCCCAACTTACTTCCTTCAACATTTGTAATGACTTCATGGGTGCATGATACACTTCCATTTGTAAAATGGCAGCAGGTTGATAAAATACACCTTTGTTTGCGCCCTTTTTACTTGTTACCCTTACGCCTTTTACGATGTATTGTTGTAAACCAAAAAGTTCGGTATAAGCTGATATGATCACACTAGTATCTCCATATTTTGTGACGCGAAGTACAATACCCCTAGTGTTGTGTAACATATTATTTTTCTAGACGCTCTTAAACTGTTGCAAAAAGCGCAAGTCGTTTTGTGAGTATAAACGCAAATCGTTTACCTGGTATTTTAATTGTGCAATACGCTCTACACCCATACCAAAGGCAAAGCCAGTATACTTTTCAGGATCGATATCAAAGTTTTTTAACACATTAGGATGTACCATGCCGCTTCCTAAAATTTCAACCCATCCAGTGTGCTTACAAATATTACAACCTTTACCACTACATATTTGACAACTGATGTCCATTTCGGCACTAGGTTCGGTGAATGGAAAATAACTTGGACGGAATCTTACTTTCACATCCTTGCCAAACATTTCTTGTACGAAAAAATAAAGTGTTTGTTTTAAATCTGCAAAGCTTACATTTTCATCAATGTACAATCCTTCTACTTGATGAAAAAAACAATGCGCACGCGCAGATATAGTTTCATTGCGATACACGCGTCCTGGACATATGACTCGAATAGGAGGTTTTTGTGTTTCCATCACACGCGCTTGCACACTACTTGTATGTGTACGCAACAACCATGCTGCGTTGTCTTCCGTGCCTTGCTTTACATAAAAAGTGTCTTGCATATCTCGCGCCGGATGATCGGCTGGTAAATTCATGGCACCAAAATTATGCCAGTCATCTTCTATTTCTGGTCCTTCAGCGACAGCAAATCCCAATCGCTTAAATATAGAAACCATTTGATTGCGTACTAAATTTAATGGATGTCGCGTTCCAATACTAATCGCATCGCCCGGCAAACTCATGTCGATGTTCGCATTATTTTCATCTGTATCTCCTAAACCTGCTAATAATATTTCTAATTTTTCCTCAACCGCTATTTTAAACGCATTTAATATCTGCCCAAATTCTTTTTTTTGATCATTGGGGACATTTTTCATTTCGCCCATTATTTGTTTCACCAAGCCTTTGGTTCCTAAGTATTTAATTCGATAGGCTTCTACCTCCGCATGCGTTGTACCCACCGCTAATGCGATTTCCTTTTTTATAGCCTCTATTTGTTGTAACAATTGCTCCATAGTACTACGAAGATAAGAAAAAACCGCGGTGCGGTTTTTGATGTGGGGGAAATTAACCGTAAAAATCCTTACATTTGTTGTCAGACGAAGTTAATTACATGGAGTACAATACAGCAAGAAGCATAATGGGGATGAGAGAATACGGCCGTCATGTTCAAAGGATGGTAGACCATCTTATGACCATTGAGGACCGTGCCAAAAGACAGGAACAAGCCCAAGTGGTCATTGAATTGATGGGCTTTTTAAACCCCCAGCTTAAAAATATCGAGGATTACAAGCATAAATTATGGGATCACCTATTTTTTATGAGCAATTTTCAATTGGATGTAGATAGCCCTTATCCCATTCCTACTCGAGAAACCTATAAGCAAAAACCAGATCCTTTACCTTATCCCAAGCGTAAAATTAGATATGCGCACCTTGGTAAAAATTTAGAATTGGTGATTGATAAAGCAATGGCCGAAACAGATCAAGAGAAAAAAGCTGGTTTCGCTCATGCGATTGCGCATTATATGAAACTAGCTTATAGCAACTGGCATAAGGAATTAGTTCAAGATGATGCAATTCGTAGTGAGTTAAATGCCATTACCGGTGGTGAATTAGAATTTAGCAACACTCCTTATATTAAACATCGCAATCAAAATTTTGAACGCGATGAATATCGCCCTGCAGGTGGTCGTTGGCAAAATAATCGCAATAATAATAACCGAGGTGGCCGTAGTCAAGGTGGACCAAGCGGCGGTGGCGGCGGACGCAATAATAACAACCGCAACTTTAAGAAGAGATATTAAGAATCACCAATATTGTGATGATTCGCTAAGGTATATAAAAGCTACATTTTTATTTATTTAGATGGTATTTCAGTAATTTAGACAAGTACAATTACGCCCATTTTTAAACCTAGGATCGGATGTCTGAATTAGTAAAAAAAGTAATTATTTTAACAGCCCCTTCGGGTGCAGGGAAAACCTCTATTGCTCAATTTTTATTAAAGCGTTTACCTAATTTATCTTTTTCGGTATCGGCTACCACACGTGCTCCTAGGGGTACTGAACAAGACGGCGTTGAATATCATTTTATTTCCTTGGCTAAATTTGAAGGCTTGATATATCAAAATGAATTCCTTGAACATGAAATGGTGTATGAAGGTATTTATTATGGTACTTTGAAATCAGAGTTAGATCGTATTTGGTCACAAGGAAAAATTCCCGTGTTAGACATTGATGTTAAAGGTGCCCTTCGTGTTCAAAAAAAATTAGGAGATAAAAGTTTTTCTATTTTTATTAAGCCCCCTTCCATCGAAGTATTAAGGGACCGATTAGAAAAAAGAAAAACCGAAACCCCCGAAAGTATTCAAGTAAGATTAGATAAAGCAGCATATGAAATAAGTTTTAGCAATCAATTTAATGCCATTATTGAAAATGAAGTATTAGATGTTGCTTGTGCCGAAACCGAAAAAGTAATTACTACTTTTTTAAATAGTTCACTATAAAAATATTAGCCATGTCGTTACAAGGAAAAACAGTTTTTATAACCGGTGGTAGTAGGGGCATTGGAAAAGCAATGGCGTTGAAGTTGGCTGGAGAAGGTGCTAACATTGTGATTGCTGCAAAATCGGTTCAGGAAGATCCGCGTTTAGGTGGTACTATTTTTTCTGCTGCTGCTGAGGTAGAAGCCTTAGGTGTTAAAGCCTTAGCAGTGCAAGTGGACATTAGAGATGAAGCGCAAATTGCGAATGCGATGCAACAAGCAGTCGAAAAATTTGGAGGCATTGATATTGTAATAAATAATGCAAGCGCTATTCAACTTACCGACACCGCCAACACGCCTAGTAAAAGATTTGATTTAATGCACAGCATTAATGTAAGAGGTACTTTTTTAGTAGTGCAACATGCTTTGCCTTATTTAAAAAAATCATCGCATGCGCATATCTTAACTTTATCGCCTCCCATTAATTTAGCACCCAAATGGTTAGGGCCTCATGTGGCTTATACTATTTCTAAATATGATATGAGTATGTTGACTTTAGGTTGGGCAGAAGAATTTAAAGAGGACAATATTGCTTGTAATTCATTATGGCCTCGAACCACAATTGATACTGCAGCAGTTCGTAATTTATTAGGCGGTGAGATGTTGGCTAATATGAGTAGAACTCCAGCTATTATAGCCGATGCTGCTTTGTATATTTTAAGAAAGGAAAAATTAGAGTATACAGGAAAAACATTTATTGACGAGGAGGTATTGGCAGCAGAAGGCATTACCGATTTAGCACACTATTCGGTGGTCCCTGGTGCTAAATTATTCTACGATTTATTTTTGTAGTTGTATTAATCGTTATGCTCCGGTCTCATTTGAGGGAAAAACAACACATCTTGTATCGACGGTTGATTTAACATCATCATACATAATCTATCAATCCCTATTCCAATACCAGAAGTAGGCGGCATGCCATACTCCAAGGCCCTTAAAAAGTCATGATCTATAAACATGGCTTCATCATCTCCTCTTTCCATTAAAGCCACTTGTTCCTCAAATCGCTTGCGTTGATCAATAGGATCATTTAATTCGGTATACGCATTGGCCAACTCCTTTCCATTCACCATTAATTCAAATCGCTCTACTAAGCCTTCTTTGGATCGATGCTTTTTAGTCAACGGACTCATTTCAATTGGATAGTCGATGATAAAAGTAGGTTGGATGTATTTTGATTCGCTTGTCGCGCCAAAAATTTCATCGATCAATTTTCCTTTACCAATAGTAGGAGGTACATCGATATGTAATTGCTGACATACTGCCCTTAATCCTGCTTCATCCATTGCGGAAATATCAATGCCTGTATTTTCCTGAATGGCTTCCATAATAGTGACACGACGAAATGGTGCTTTAAAATTAATAGTCGTCTCTCCCACTGTTACTTCGGTTTTACCATGTAATGTCATGGCTATTTTTTCAAATAATTGTTCTGTAATTTCCATCATCCAGAAATAATCTTTGTAAGCTGTATACCATTCTAATACTGTAAACTCTGGATTATGTGTACGATCCATTCCTTCGTTTCTGAAATTGCGGCTAAACTCATATACCCATTCAAAGCCGCCCACAATTAAGCGCTTTAAATATAATTCATTGGCAATACGTAAATAAAAAGGAACATCTAATGCATTATGATGTGTTGTAAAGGGACGCGCTGCAGCGCCTCCTGGTATGGCTTGCAATACTGGTGTATCTACTTCTAAAGCACCACGTGTATTTAAAAATTCTCTAATAGTCGTCATTAATAAAGTACGCTTTGCAAATGTTTCCTTTACATCTGGATTGATAATTAAATCAGCATATCGTTGACGATATCTAAATTCTGGATCAGTGACTGCATCAAATACATGACCATCTTCATCGCGCTTTACTACTGGTAATGGCTTTAAAGATTTAGCTAATAATGTAACCGTATTGGCATGTAAAGAAATTTCACCCGTCTTGGTTATAAACACATAGCCAGTGGCACCAATGATATCTCCTAAGTCCATGGCATTTTTAGTCATCACATCCCAATAAGTTTTATCCTCGTCAGGACAAATTTCATCTCTCTTTATATATAGTTGAAAAATGCCTTTATCATCTTGGATTTTTACAAATAACACCTTCCCTTTATCATTCACGCTCATAATTCGACCTGCCACACACACGGTTGCAAATTGCTCCTTGTTTTCCTCTGTATAAGTCTGCTTAATATCTTGAGAATAATGGGTCACTGGATAAAGAGGCGCAGGATAAGGATTAATGCCTGCCGCTTCCAATTGTTGTAATTTTTCGCGTCTTATAATTTCTTGTTCTGATAGAGATTGGCTCATGAATGGTATATATTATAGTACAAAAGTAAAACTTAAGGGTCAATTAACGAATAAAGCCTTTTGCACTTCCTCGGCAGTTAGTGATAGGCAATCCCCGGGTTGCATTTGGCCAATGAAAAACTGCCCAATTTGAGCCCTAATTAATCGTAATACGGGAAAACCCACTTTAGCAAACATTTTTCGAACCTGCCTATTTTTGCCTTCGGTTAATTGTATAGATACCCAGCTGGTCGGGATGGTTTGACGCACTCTTATGGGAGGCATTCTATCGGGGACTTGTAATGAAGAATCTAATAATGTAAGATTCGCTTTTTTAGTTTGATAAGCACTTCCCTCTATTGAAATGTTAACACCATTTGATAAACTTGCTAATGCTTCTGTTGTGATGGCACCATCCACTTGTACCCAATAAGTTCGTGTATGTGCAAATTGCGGATGTAATAATTGATGATTGATACTTGTATCATTGGTTAATAATAATAAACCTTCACTATCATAGTCTAATCGTCCAACCGGATAAACATCCTTAGGTACATTCAAGATGTCTTTTAAGCATAATTTACCATCAGTAGCAGAAAATTGCGAAAGCACTTGATAAGGTTTATATATTAAATAGTATTCCATTTTTATCGCTTAATAAAAAAAACAAAGTCCTCCTGAATGCTCAAGAGGACCTCGTATATGGATGGGTTAGTAAGTACGGGAATTGAATTCCCTTCACAATATTAAATATACTTTTTTCTAATTCAAAAAATATTTTGAACAAATTTATTGCGGTTATCCACAAATGGCCCAATTAGGTCAATTATTTTTTTATAAAAATGAGGCAATTTATGATGAAATATAATTATGAATTAAGATGATTATATTTTTTAAAAATTGCTGAAACATTGATGAATAAAGGATTTCATAAAATGAGTTTAATTTCATTTTTATACAAATGAAGCATAACAATGGTCCTATTTTTATAAAAAAGAAGGGCTTATTTATGCACTAAATGATTAAAAAAATATTTTTATAAAAAAGGGGCATTACCTTTGATTTAGGCCAAAATCATACATATGAAGCTAAATACACCTGTTTCTGTTAAATGGTTATCTGAGTTAACCCATACCGAAATCATCGGTAATCAACACTTAGAAATTACTGGAGTGAATGAAATTCATCAAGTTGAAAAAGGAGATCTTGTCTTTGTTGATCATCCCAAATACTATAATACTTGTTTAAACAGCGAAGCAAGTTGTATTATTATTAATGATAAAAATGTAGAAGTACCTAATGGTAAAACATTATTGTATTGTAAAGATCCATTTGAAGCATATTTAAAAATTGTGTCTCACTTTAAACCATTTATTGCAAGCACAAAAGCAATAAGTGATGATGCAATTATTGGAAAAGACACTATTATAATGCCCCATGTTTTTATTGGGCCTAATGTACAAATAGGAAAAAATTGCGTGTTATATCCTAATGTTTCCATTTTAGCAGATACTATAATTGGAGATGATGTGATCATTCAAGCTAATACGGTTATTGGTAGCGATGCCTTTTATTATAACACTAAAAAAGATCGCCAGGATTGGTATAAAAAGCTACTGAGCTGCGGTAGGGTGGTGATTCAAGATAAGGTTGAAATTGGGGCAGGATGCACCATTGATCGAGGGGTAAGTGGAGATACCCTTATTGGCCGAGGAACCAAGATTGATAACTTGGTACATATTGGCCATGATACCCAAGTAGCCGAGAATTGTTTATTTGCTGCAGGCGTCGCTATTGCTGGAGGCGTTCAAGTTAAATCTGGGGTAACACTTTGGGGTCAGGTAGGTGTGACTAAAACCATTACGATAGGGGAAAATGCCACAGTATTGGGTCACTCAGGGGTCACAGGCTCCTTAGAAGCCAATAAAGTATATCTGGGTTTTCCTGCGCAGGAAGCTTCTATTAAAAAAAGAGAGCTGGTATGGATAAAACGCATTCCTGAACTTTGGAAAAAGGTAATGGAATAAAACGCGAAAATAAAATTCACTAGTTCAAATGATGAAGCTGCTTCAGTTCCAAACAAATACGTTTGATACTTTCAGGAATGAGGCGATATTTAAATTGAGGGAAAGCCTTTAATAATTTACTATTATCAAAATGCACCACTGCTTGTGCGGTTGCAGCCGTTTCCTTGGTTAATAAAGGCGACTTACCCGTCAACATCCCTTTGATTGCTTCTAATCGCCATACAATCGCTGTTAATAAAGGCGTGACGCGTCGATAAGGAGGACGTTTATTAAAAGCTTGTGCTATTAAACTAAATACAGATTGATAAGTTACATTTTCAGCGCTAATAATATATCGTTGCCCGCTGATAGGGCTGTCCATTAATAATTGCATTGCATCCACCACATCCATCACATCTACAAATCCACTTACGCCATTCGTGTACCATGGAAATGAATCATATGCCGATTTAAAAATCTCAGAAGATCCTTTTGTCCAATCACCAGAACCCAATATAATTACCGGATTCACAATAGCTGCTTGTAAACCTTCGGCCATGCCTCTCCACACTTCCATTTCAGCTAAATACTTTGTTTGGCCATAGATGCTATTACTTGATTCAGGTGTCCAACTCATGGTTTCATCTATTGCAGCATCAACGCGAATACGACCAAGTGCAGCTACTGAACTTACATAAACTAATTTTTGTATTTTTTTATCCAAACAAGTATTGACCACATTAGCAGTGCCTTCCTGATTTGCTTTTAACATTTTTTGGCGATCCTTAGGTGCAAAAGAAACTATGGCGGCGCAGTGGTAAACCTGATCTGCTCCATTCATTGCTTTTTCTAATGAACCGATATCTAATATATCACCTAATACCCAAGTCACTTTTTCTGCACCCTCAAAATCAGGTATCGAATTTCTATACAAAGCCACTACTTGTTTGTTTTGCGACAACAATGACTTTATTAAATGAGAGCCTACTAAACCACTTGCACCTGTTACAAAAATCATTCAATTATTCTTTTAATAGTTTGGCGATATCCTGTTTTAATTGCTCCACTTCTAGTACTTTAAGCCCATCATAAATTTTACCGCGAACCTTGCCTTGTTTATCAACTAAAGCAAAAAATTGGGTGTGTATAAACTGATCTTCTATTTTTTCTACATTATTTTTTGGATCATCTAATAAATAAGAACCTCTCGCCATCTGATACAAACTGTCCTTACGCCCAGTTAAAAAAATCCATTTTTGTGTATTTACTTTTAAGGAATCTGAATAATGTTTAAGAACTGAAACCGAATCTGTGTCTGGGTTACAGGTATGTGACACAATTTGAAAATCGGGTTCGTTTTTATAAATTTCATACACCTGTTTCATATTTGTATTCAATTTTGGACAAATCCCCTTACAAGTAGTAAAAAAATATTCAACCACCGTAATTTTATTTAATAAATTTTTATCGGTAAAAGCTTGTCCATCCTGATTAATAAAACGAAAGGGTTGTACATAACTTAAAACAGGCATTTTCACTTTCCAATTATCGGTTCCTCTAAATAAAAAATAATAAAAACCTAGCAATAATACAGTAAAAAATAAAAGATAAAATGCGGTTTTCTTAGTCATGTTTTTATAATTTAATCCAATGAAAAGGCAATAGATCTAGCTTATCATTTTGCAAAACAAAGGTAATATTATTTTGGGGGAACCCTAGCTAAGTTGCCTAAGTAAGCCAACATTGGATTATCTTTGTAATATGTTTAAAAAATGGAATTGGGACGCAGTAGGAATTGGAGCTTCTTTGGCTTGTGCCATTCATTGCGCATTATTGCCCTTATTTTTTAGCTCCCTGCCTTTATTGGGTATTAATATTTTACATAATACTCAATTTGAATTGGGGATGATATTGCTTTCCTTTGGAATTGGTGCATATTCATTATATCATGGCTATAAAAAACACCATCATTCACTACGCCCTCTTTTGTTATTTTCACTAGGGATTGTATTAATGTTGAGTAGAATGGTTTTTAGGAACTTAGATATTATTTTATTATTTCCAGCCGCCTTTTTTATTATTATTGCGCATATCAATAATCACAATAGTTGCAGGATGCACAACCACGCACATGCGGATGATTGTGATCATTAAATAATTGGTGTGAAAGAAATCTTTTAATCAAAAGTGTAACTCATTGCGCCGTCTTTTTCATCCTTAAGATGAATCCCCATATCAGTTAACTGATTACGGATTTTATCGCTGGTCGCAAAATCCTTGCGCGTCTTGGCTTCTTTACGAATTTCAATAAGTAAATCAATGACGCCATTTAATTGATGGCGATGAGCGCCGGATTCCACTTTAAGACCTAATATATTTTCAATAAATAATTCAAGCTGTTGTTGAGTTTTTACTAAAGTGTCTCCTGCTAAAGCATCGGATGTAATATGCTTATCCTTAAGTGAATTTATAGTAGGTATAATCTCAAATAAATTTGCTACTACTTTCGCTGTATTAATATCATCATCCATGAACTCGGTGAGCTCATTAAGCCAAGTATTTATTTGTACATCTAATGAAATGTCTTTTGCAGTACTGCCAGTCTCAAATGTCTGTGTTTTTAACCACTCGTATGCTTCCATTAATCGACGCAATGCTTTTTCTGATGCTTGCAATGCTTCATTGCTAAAATCCAATGTTCCTCGATATTGGCTTTGTAAAATAAAAAATCGAACGGTCATCGGCGTATACGCCTGAGTCAAAATAGGATGCGAACCATCAAATAGTTCGCTTAATTTAATGACATTATTATAACTCTTACCCATCTTGCGGCCATTGATGGTTATCATATTATTATGCATCCAATATCGAGCAGGTATTTCATGGTTGCATACTGTGCTTTGTGCAATTTCACATTCATGATGCGGAAATTGCAAATCCATTCCACCGCCGTGTATATCAAATTTTTTTCCTAAATATTTTGTTGCCATTGCCGAGCACTCAATATGCCAACCCGGGAAACCCTCTCCCCATGGGCTTTGCCAACGCATGATGTGTTCTGCAGGCGCTTTTTTCCATAAAGCAAAATCTACTTTATTTTTTTTCTCATCTTGATTATCTAACTCACGAGATGTATCTAACTGATCCTCTACATTGCGTCCACTCAAAATACCATAGGGCTGATTTTTTTTAGAATAGTCTTCGTTGTATTTTAATACATCAAAATAGACCGACCCATTGGCTTCATATGCATAGCCATCCTTTATGATTTTTTTAATCATCTCTATTTGCTCAATAATATGACCAGTAGCTGTGGGTTCAATGCTGGGTGGTAAATTATTGAATTGATCCATTGCCCAATGATATAAGTGCGTGTATTTTTGCACCAACTCCATGGGTTCTAATTTTTCTAAAATGGCTTTGGAACTAATTTTATCGTCTGCTAATTTTCCCTCTTCCTCAAAATGTCCCGCATCTGTGATATTTCTAACATAACGCACCTTATATCCTTTGTGTAATAAATAGCGATACACCACATCAAATGTAATAAAAGGTCGTGCATGCCCTAAGTGACTTTCACCACTCACTGTGGGTCCACAAACATACATCCCAACATGGGGCGCTTGTAAAGGTTCAAAAACTTCCTTTTGACGTGTAAGTGAATTATATATTTTGAGTGCCATAATTTGTATTGCCTCAAAGATATTTTATTTTCAATAAATAAAGAGGGTTAATTCTTAAGCAACTGAAGGTCAGCAATGATCATATGGTGGTCACTTAAATTTTCATCTAATGATTCCCAGCCCTTGGTTTTCCATGCCGCATTACATAAGATATAATCAATACGAAGTGTGGGCGATAGACCCATATAAGAAGCCCCAATACCAAAACCTTTATCTAAAAAAGCATCCCCCCAGTCTCCTTTTATCGTTTTGTAAGTATAAGAGCTTGGTACATCATTAAAATCACCTGAAATGATAGATGGGTAAGGACTTTGATCCAAGTAATGTCGGACCATTTCGGCCTGCACAGCGCGCTCTACAAAAGCATTGCGCATTTTTCGAACAATCCCCTTTTTACCTTTAATATCAATTGTATTAGTTTGAGTGGTGGTATTAAGTGCGATGAAATCATCTTCCTTAAATCGGTAAGAAGCCAAATGAGTGGTAAAAACACGTATGGTATCATCGCCCTTTAATAAGTCAACATAAATAAGCGACTCTTGATTGGTATATCCAATGCGTTGCGCATTGATAATTTTATATTTTGAAAAAATGATGCATCCCGAAAAATAAGCTTTGTCTGTTTTTTGATTATCCTTTGAAAAAAAATTATAAGGATAGTTTTTATTAAAATAAGTGGCATGATTCGCAATGTCATTGGGCAATTCATTGGTATTGTATTCCTGCATACAAATGATATCAGGATTCCATTTTTGAATTGAATAAGCGATATCCTGTGTGCGTAATTTTAAAGCGCTTGTTGCTTGATTGCCATTAAATCCTTTTACATTCCAACTAATAATGCGACAATGATTATCTTTCTTTTTTTGTGTCAAAGTCATACCTGGATGCCAAGCAGCCAAGGCAATAATAGTTTTCCAACCAATTGCCAAAGTAAATAATGGAATCAGAGATAGCCATGGCTTGGCAACCAACCATATTATAAGTAATAATAATTCGGCCAATACAATGTAGGGTGCTATCAATCCTAAAAATCCGTTAATCCAAATGAGAGGAAGGGGTGTAATAAATAAAGGATATAAAAACAAAACAGACAACACTAACTGTATGATTAAAAAAAGCTTTTTACTAAAGCGTCGTATGCGAGATTTTTTAGCCATTGGTTTTTGGAGCTGCACTTTTATTTAACCAATGTAATAAATTATGCATCCATTTTCCTAAATCAGTTCCTTTTTTTAATAACAACACATAAACAGTGCCTACTAAACCAGCAATGATAGTCACTATGGTATTCGCTAATTGATACTGCGTTAAGCTTGCTATTTGTATTATTAAATAGAGCAGCGAAATAATCCACAATGGGATGCCTTTCCCAATATGAGGTAAAAATTTATACTGAGGTGTCAAAAGGGTAGCCGCCAATACTATAGCAGTGACGGTCATATTCGCTCCCATTAAAGGGAATGCGATATCACTACTCAAAGAAAATAATAAAAACGAAAGGCCACTTATAAGCCCGCTATAAAAATAAATAGGAAATAAATGTTGGTTGAATTGCTTGTTTTGTAAAACATATCCAAAAACACTTAGCCAAATCATATTGGTAAACAAACTCCAAAAACCATCATGTATCCAATTATATGTAAATAAACTCCAAGGTTGTCTTAGCCAAGTCATCCCACTTGTTGGTAAAGTAAAAAGATGAAAAACATTTTTATAAAATTGCTCAATAGGAGTACTGTCTAAAAAGTAAATCACTTTTAAAAAGCCCAATAAAGCATAGGAGACTAAATGAATCGCCAATAATGCCACCAATGCATTATTATCAGATCCTAATAATGGTTTTTGTGTTGTATGCTGCTGCATTTTATTTTTTTAAAACCGACATGAAAAATCTAGTGCCCTTTTTTCTTCCAAATATATACCAACAGAAAGCCTACAATCGCCCCACCCACATGCGCCCATCTTGCTACATTATCCCCTGCTGAATTTTCCAATGCTTTGTACAATTCAAAAGCAAAATATAAAATACCTAGCCACTTTGCTTTAATAGGAAATAGAAAATAAATATAGATATTGGTATTGGGGAATAAATACACAAAGGCAATTAATATTCCAAAGACCGCACCACTAGCACCTAAGGTTGCAGTATTAATGGACTTGTTATAATAGGTTGTGATCAAATCCATGAGCTCTGGTGCCAAACCCGGTGTAGACAAGCTTACTTTATTATCACTTAAAATACGGCTTAAAGGAATATGGTGTGATTGTGCATACTTAACGAGTGCATCACTAAAGCCAGCTGCATTGGATTTACTTAAGGTTAATAATGTTTGATACTCATTACCTAATGCAATGTTTTCATAAGATAAAATAAGTAAGTGGATAACTGCTGCTCCTACGCCACATAAAAAGTAAAACAATAAAAATCGTTTAGGACCCCATACATTTTCAAGGATAGATCCAAACATCCATAAAGCAAACATATTGCCTAAAATATGCCAAAAATCACCATGCAAAAACATATGAGAAATTAATTGCCATGGTTGATATAAGCTACTTTGCCATGCATGTAATGCAAAATAATCCTCAAACGAAAAAGCACTTGTAGGTCCACCAAAAGTATTTTGTGCTAAAAATATTAATCCATTAATTATTAATAGATTTTTAATTACAGTAGGTAAAACTTCAAAACGAGTAGGCCTAAATTGATTCATGCTGTATTTAATTTTTTATAATAAATCGGTTCGTTTTAATTGAACGACATTTTCAATATGTAAAGTATGTGGAAACATGTCAACGGGCTGAATTTGAGTCACTGTATATTTTTCACCCAATAAAGATAAGTCTCTTGCCTGTGTTGCAGGATTACAACTTACATATACGATCAGAGGCGCTTGAATTTCTAATAATTTTTTTACCAATTTATCATGCATCCCAGCCCTTGGGGGATCCGTGATAATCACATCTGGTTTACCATGAGTTTCAAAAAAAGCATCATCACAAATATCAATAACATCTCCAGCAAAAAAAGCAGTTTGAGATAAGTTATTAATACGCGCATTTTCCTTTGCGTCCTCAATGGCTTCGGCAACCACTTCTACTCCAATAATTTTTTTAGCGTGTTGACTACAAAAAATACCAATGCTACCAGTTCCACAATATAAATCATATACGACTTCCTTACCTGTAAGCTCTGCAAAACTACGCGTCACTTGGTATAAGCGTTCTGCTTGCTTTGAATTGGTTTGAAAAAATGATTTAGGACTAATTTTAAATTCAAAGTTTTCTAATACTTCTGTAATATATCCATTACCAAAATAAATTTGAGGAACCAAGTCCTGCATGCTATCATTTCGTTTTTCATTGATGGTATATAATAGCGTAGTAATCTGAGGGAATTTTTTTAATAATAGATTCAAAAGTGCTTCTCTTTTATCAGCCCCGTCATAGCCTAATATCAAATTAACCATCCACTCACCTTTGGTCGTATTACGTATAAACATATTACGCAACCATCCTTGATGTTGTTTGATATTATAAAATGGCATATCATTGTCAATCGCAAATTGAACGGCCGTTTTTCTAATTCCATTGGTAGGTTCCGCTTGTAAATAACATGTATCTACTTCTACCACCTTTTCAAAAAATCCCCTTGCATGAAATCCACCAGCACCGGGTGTTTTTATAGGTTCCATTCCTGCTGCCTTCATGGCTTTGAATTCCTCAAATGGAATAAATTTTTCGGTGGCAAAAGTATATTCCACCTTATTTCGATAAGCTTGTGTTTCCAATGCTCCTAAGATGGGTGGGATTTCCGGTAAGGGAACTTTTGCAATTCGAGTTAAATTATCAAAAACCTGTTTGTGTTTATACACTAATTGTTGCTCATAAGGCAGCATCTGCCATTGACATCCTCCGCAAACGCCAAAATGAGAACAAAAAGGCTTTACTCGAATTGGAGAATAAGTATGAAAATGTTTTACAAAGCCCTCTCCCCAATCTGCTTTGTTTTTTTGAAGTTGTATATCCACTATATCGCCAGGAACAGCCCCTTCTACAAAAATAACCTTGCCGTTCACCCTGGCAAGTGACTTCCCTTCGGCAGCATAATCCTCCATCAGGACTTTTTCTAAAATAGGGGCTTGTTTTATTTTTCTCACGGCAACAAAGGTAATACCCAGGGATTAAATTAAAGGTAAATCCCAGTTTTAATTATAGTTTCATTTATTGATTATATCCTTATTTTTACAAGGATTTTTTCACAAAACGACGTTTTAAAATGATAAAGAACTTAAAGTGGAATGCATTAGTAGTAATACTGTTATTTACCTTACAAAGCTTTGCTCAAACTAAAAAAACAGAGACTAGCATTGGCCATTCTATTCAAATTAGCCTTAAACCCTATCAGAATATAAAAATTTATATTGGTACTAATTATGGGAATAACCGCGTATTGGCTGATTCTGCTATTTTAAATGAAAAAAGTGAGGGGGTATTCGAATCCACTAAAAAATTAACTCCGGGTATTTATTTTGTTGTGTCTCCCAAATTTGCCATCTTATTTGATTTTCTGGTAGATGAAACACAAAAATTTAAAATCATTGCAGATACAACTAATTTAAGTAATGTAACTTTTGTAGGTTCCAATGAAAATTTAATTTTTTCGTCTTACTCAAAATCAATCAATCTGGTGGGTAGTCAATTAAATGAAATTGAAACGAGTTTTAAATTAGCCAAAACAGCAAAGGATTCAGCTGCCATTACTTTACAATATAATAATAAAAAAAAGGAGTTGGTCGAAAAACGTAAAGCAATCATTAAAGAACAACCTAAATCAATGACCGCCTTTTTTTTAAATGTGATGCAACGACCAGAAGCCCCTGCCATTCCCATTGTTAAAGGTAAAGCGGATTCGGTATACCCTTTTTATTATGTAAAAAATCATTTTTGGGATGATGTTGTATTTAATGATAATCGTTTAATTAGAACTCCTTTTTTTGAAACAAAATTAGATGAGTATTTTAAAAATTATGTTTCTCGTGAACCTGATTCTATTATTGAAGAAGTTCAATATATGTTAACCGTAGCAAAAACAGGAAAGGAAATTTATCCATTCTTACTTTTTAAGTTTACAAATAAATATATCAATCCCGAATTTATGGGACAGGATAAAGTGTTTTTACATATTTATCAAAACTTTTTTGCTAAAGGCGATACTGTTTTATTAAATGAAGCTTCTAAAAAATCAATCACCGAAAGGGCTTATAGCATGATGGCTAATCAATTAGGCTTAGCCGCGCCAGCACTAGTTTTGAATGATCTTCAAGACAAAAAAATATCATTATACGATATCGTATCCCCTTATACCTTTGTCGCTTTTTGGGATCCTACTTGTAGTCATTGTAAAGTTGAAATTCCAAGATTAGATTCATTTTATAAAAACATCTGGTCCGGTTTAAAAGTGAAAGTTTTATCAGTGAATATTAATTATAAAGAATTGACTGCATGGAAAACTTTTATCAAGGATAATAAATTAGAGGGATGGATCCATGCATACCAAACAGAATCCGATTTAAACAACGAAGTAAAAGCAGGAAAGCCCACTACTATTCGACAACTTTATGATGTTTTTAAAACACCTACCTTTTATTTACTTGATGCCAATAAAAAAATTATTGCAAAAAATTTGAGCATTGAGCAGTTCAATGATTTTTTAATCAATACGAATAATAAAAAAGAGCGTAAATAATTTTAAAATACGGCAGATACTACATCCTTTACCACTTTGGGTTTACCTAATGTATAATAATGTAAAACAGGAACGCCCGCAGCTTTTAGTTCCTTACTTTGTTGTATCAACCATTCTGTTCCTACTTGCTCGCAAGCCTCGTCAGTAGTGGCAGCCAACATGGCCGAAGATAAATCTGTAGGAATGTCAACATAAAAAATATTGGGCAAAATAGTTAATTGCTTTTTGTTGGTAATGGGTTTCAATCCTGGAATAATAGGCACTGTAATTCCAATACTTCGGCAAGCATCTACATATTCAAAATATTTTTTGTTGTCAAAAAACATTTGTGTCATTATATATTGAGCACCGGCATTCACTTTATCTTTTGCGCGTTGTAAATCAAATTCCATACTTGGCGCTTCAAAATGTTTTTCGGGATACCCTGCTACGCCCATACAAAAATTTGTTTTGCTTCCATTAATGATATCCTTATCAAGATAAACACCATTGTTAAGCCCTACCACCTGTGTTAGTAATTCAATAGCTTGCTTGTTGCCATTGTGTTCAGGTACAAATGTTTTTTGTCCTTTTTCGGCATCGCCTCTTAACACCAACACATTATCAATGCCTAAAAATTGCAAATCAATTAAAGCGTCTTCAGTTTCTCTTTTGGAAAATCCACCGCAAATAATATGAGGTACTGCATCAATATTATAATGGTTCATAATAGCAGCACAAATACCTACTGTGCCTGGACGCTTACGCACATCTACCTTTTCGTCTTTACCCTCTTCATTTTTTCTAATAATGGTCTCGCTGCGATGATAAGTGACATTAATCCATGAGGGTTTAAACTCCATAAGCGGATCTAAATGCTCATATATATAAGAGATGGTTTTACCTTTCAAGGGGGGTAATACTTCAAAGGAGACGAGGGTGCTTTTTGCTTTTGCTAAATGTTCAATTACCTGCATAGAAAACAAAAATAGTTAATATTAGTTTCCAATGAGTCAATTCCTGTATTTCCCCTTATTTTTGTATAAATATTTACAGTGATACTCGCCATACATACCGATAAACTAATTAAGCAATATAAGGGCCGCAAAGTAGTGGACAATGTAAGTATTTCGGTAAAACAAGGTGAAATTGTTGGCTTATTGGGACCCAATGGAGCGGGCAAAACCACTACTTTTTATATGGTAGTAGGGTTAATTGCACCTGATGAAGGAAGGGTTTTTTTAAACGATGAAGATATTACCAAACTGCCCATGTATAAGCGTGCACAAATGGGCCTAGGTTATTTACCACAGGAGGCAAGTGTGTTTAGAAAACTATCAGTAGCCGATAATATTATGGCGGTTTTAGAAATGACCAAATTAACAAAAGCCGAAAGAGAATATAAATTAGAAAGTTTATTGGACGAATTTAACTTACACCAAGTGCGCGATAATTTTGGAGATAGTTTAAGTGGAGGCGAGCGTCGTCGTACCGAAATTGCACGTGCATTATCCGTAGATCCTAAATTTATTTTATTAGACGAACCCTTTGCTGGCGTGGATCCTATCGCTGTAGAGGATATACAATCAGTGGTGTCTCGTTTAAAATTAAAAGATATTGGTATTTTAATTACCGATCATAATGTAAATGAAACGCTTTCGATTTGTGATCGCGCTTATTTATTAATTGAAGGAAAAATTTTCAAACATGGCAGCGCCGAAGAATTAGCCGAGGACGAACAAGTGCGCCGATTATATCTAGGAACCAATTTTGAATTAAAGCGCAAGGATTGGATTATTGAAATGGGTAACAAGGCAAAATAACCGCATATCATTGGGTCCTAAAACATACCCTTATTACTTAATTTATTAAAGTGTATGGCGTATATTGTGTTATACCTATGAAGATTTTCAGCCCGGCACTGTCTAGATTAGCTCGATTCCGTTATTGGCATATTGAGCATTGGGTGAATAGCCCCATTGCAGCTCAGCGCGAGATATTACAAGATTTAATTACACACGGACAATACACTGCATTTGGTCTTAAATATCAATTTGCAGACATCTTTAATATTAGAAAATTCAAAGCCACTGTTCCTATTCACGAATACCAAGACTTAAAGCCTTATATAGACCAAATCATGGATGGGGAAGATGGTATTTTATGGAATACCCCTGTAAAATGGTTTGCCAAAAGTAGTGGCACCACTAGTGATAAAAGCAAATTTATCCCATTGACGGAGGAAAGTATTCAGGACAATCATTTTCAAGCATCTAAAGATGTACTCGCGATCTATTATAAATCAAAACCAGATAGCGATCTATTAACAGGTAAGGGATTGGTGATTGGAGGAAGTCATCAGGTACATCCCATTAAAGAAGATATTCAATACGGTGATTTAAGTGCTGTATTATTAGAGAACTCCCCCTTTTGGTCGGGGTTGATCCGAACTCCTGAATTATCTATTGCACTCATGGATGAATGGGAGGAAAAAATAGAAAACTTAGCACAAAGTACCATAAATGAAAATGTGACTTCTATTGCAGGTGTACCAACATGGACCTTGGTATTGCTGAAACGAATTTTAGAAATGTCGGGGAAATTAACCATTAAGGAAGTGTGGCCTAATTTTGAATTGTATATACATGGTGGCGTTTCTTTTACACCATACAAGGAACAGTTTAAAAAAATAATGGGAGGAAATTGCAATTACCTTGAAATTTATAATGCAAGTGAAGGATTTTTTGCTGCACAAGATAATTTGAATGAAGAAGGAATGTTGTTATTTTTAGAACATGGTATTTTTTATGAGTTCATGCCTATTGAAGAATATGGAAAAGAATTTCCAATCACTTATGGATTAAACAAAGTAGTAATTGGAAAAAATTATGCCATTGTCATTAGTACCAATGGCGGATTATGGAGGTACTTAGTAGGAGATACTATACAGTTCACTCATTTGGCGCCCTATCGTATTAAAGTGACAGGAAGATTAAAACAATTTATAAATGCTTTTGGGGAGGAGCTCATTGTTGATAATAGCGATAAAGCGATGAGTGATGCTTGTGCGAAATTTGGCGTAGCAATAAAAGAATATACTGCAGCACCTATTTATATGTCTGATCACAACACAGGAGCCCATGAATGGTTAATAGAATTTGAAACAGCACCAAGCGATTTAAATGCGTTTACGATTGAGTTAGACAAAAATTTAATGTTGGCCAATAGTGATTACGAAGCCAAGCGACATAAAAATATTGCATTGGGTTTGCCACAAATAACAAGTGTAAAAAAAGGTTGTTTTCATGCTTGGTTAAAACAAAAGGGTAAATTAGGTGGACAACATAAAGTACCCAGATTATCTAATGAGCGTCTGTTTATTGAAGAAATAAAAAAAGTGAATCAAGATATATGAGCTTACTAAATAAATTGCGAATAAGGGGATGTATTATTTTAATGATCAAACCCGTTATCTTTGTAAAAGCATAAATAATAATTAAATGAAACTATTAACAGGAAAAGTAGCTATTGTAACTGGTGCCGCTCGTGGAATTGGCGCAGCTATTGCTTTAAAGCTTGCTGAACAAGGAGCCAATATCGCTTTTACATATGTGAGTGATGCAAGTGCAGATAAAGCAAGTGCGCTTGAAAAAGAAATAAATAATTTAGGAGTAAAGGCAAAAGCATACCAAACCAACGCAGGAGATTTTGCAGCATGTGAAACTTTTGTCAATGAGGTTATTTCTGAATTTGGTGCAATTGATATTTGCGTAAACAATGCAGGCATTTCGAAAGATAATTTATTATTACGCATGACAGCAGAACAATGGGATGAAGTCATGAATACAAATTTAAAAAGTGTGTTTAATATGACTAAGCAGGTCATCAAGCCGATGATGAAAGCAAGGTCGGGTAGTATTATTAATATGAGTTCAATTATTGGAATCCGTGGAAATGCGGGACAAAGTAGCTATGCGGCAAGTAAAGCAGGTATCATTGGATTTACTAAATCTATCGCGCTTGAAATAGGTAGTCGAAATATTAGAGTCAATGCCATTGCGCCTGGTTTTGTAGAAACCGATATGACACATTATTTAAATGAAGGTGATGCTGGAAAAGCATTTTTGGAAAAAATTCCATTAGGTCGTTTTGGTAAAGCAGAGGAAATTGCCAATACCACTTTATTTTTAGCAAGTGAACTAAGCAGCTATATTACAGGACAAGTCATTAGTACTTGTGGCGGATTGAATATCTAATCAAATTAGATGCGTGCATCCATTTCTTTTTTCAAATCGGCGTAAATACTTTCAACAGTACCTTCGCCTTTGATAGCAACTACTTTATTAAATTGCGCGTAATATTTTTCAACTGCAGTTGTTTTATCATGGTACTCCTGTATTCTAGCTCGAATTACTGTTTCATTCGTATCATCACTGCGGCCTGATGTAGCGCCACGACCTAATAATCTTTTGACTAGTTCGGCCTCGGTTACTTCCAATGCTAAGACCAAATTAATTTCATTAGTTCTTTGTTGTAGTAATGCATCAAGCGCAATGCATTGAGCAGTGGTACGCGGAAAACCATCAAATAAAAAACCCTTTGCTTCGGGATGTGCGTCCATAAAATTTCCAACCATACCTATCACCACGGCGTCTGGAACCAATTGACCTTGGTCCATAAAATTTTTAGCTTCTAAACCCAAGGGCGTTTGTTGCGAAATTTCGGATCTTAATAAATTACCTGTAGAAAGATGTTGTAATCCATAAGCAGCAATAATATTTTCACTTTGGGTGCCTTTACCGCTACCTGGAGGTCCGAATAAGATTAAATTAAACATACTAAATGATTAGGGTGCCGACAAATATACACCACTCATGTAAAATTTTAGGCAACAAAATCTAAAAACCGAACAAATTATCTGAATGCTTGTTAGTATTTTTACACTCATAAGCCCATTTATGTATAAACTTCTTTTTTTAATGATTTTGATCAGCCAGTCGGCTTGTTCACAAACAAGTAATAAATCCAAAAACAAGACTATGCCCAATAATAAAAACATCTACTATTCTACTACCAATAAGGAAAAGCTAATTGTACCCGACAGTATTTGGAAACAAATTTTATCCCCTGAGGTATATGCTGTTGCCCGTGAAAAAGGAACAGAGCGCCCTTTTTCGAGCCCTTTTGAAACCACTAAGGAAATTGGCACTTACCATTGTGTTGCATGTGGCAACGCATTATTTAATAGTGATACTAAGTTTGATAGTGGTTGTGGCTGGCCAAGCTTTTTTGACCCTATTACAAAAGGGGCCCTTATTTACACGCCCGATCGTACCCATGGGATGACTCGTACCGAAGTGCAATGCGGTAAATGCAAAGCACATTTAGGCCATGTATTTGAAGATGGGCCACCACCCACTGGTTTACGTTATTGTATTAATGGAGTAGTGTTAGCGCTTGAGAAAAAATAAAACTAGTGCGGTAAAATAATCTGATTCTTTTTTAAACTACAATTGTTTTTGTTTGATGTTTTTTATAAAAATAAAACATTGCAAACAGTGTAATAAATACGCCTATAAAAGATAAAATCATTACACTTTGCGAAAAGAATTTAGTCCACTGTATTGGAATGGTCAAACCCTCCTTCACTAACATAACAGAAACGCTTCCTACATAGCCTACCGAATCTGCAACATAAATAAAAAATCCTGCATTGCCTTTCATAGAGAAGGCTGCAATAAGGCGATCAAAGAAAATAGAATTAAAAGGGATGTAAACTAAGTATAAACCAAGTCCTACCCACAACATCCACCAAAAGGGATTAAGTAATTGTTGTGTAAAAAAGTAAGTCGATATACCTGCTATCACAAATCCTATGATAATAAATACATGCGCCACCATTAATGCTTTAAAACTATTTTTAATCACAACAACAGCACCAATTAATAATAAAATAAATATCGTGATGGGAATTTCGGTTTGTGTAAATATCGCTGGCTTAGTGCCATAGCCCATCTCCTTCCACATATCCGCTGAAAAATTATCTCGGATGTCTCTAAAAATAGTAGCAAATAAATACACAACTACAAATGCAATAATGCCTGGAAAATATTGTTTAAGAATTTTTTTTCTGTCTGCTTGTGTCATTGGAACGCGTTGCGCGCGCAACAATTCATCCTCAGCCGAAGGGGGTGGCACTTTTTCTAATCCATATACACATATGACCAAGGGTAATGCAAAAACCAAGCCTGTACAAAAAGGAACCCAAAATTCAGAGATATGAAATTGAAGCATTAACCAACCTCCCACTGATTTTACCCAACCTGCCGAAAAAATAAAACTCACTGCTAACGCGGCTCCAATAAAATCGGTGGTTTTCCGTCCTTCTACATACGAAAATACCACACCCCATAACATACCCAAGGGGAAACCATTTAAAAATAAAAATAGAACATTATATGGAGCAGGTACCAAGGCAAAAAACAACCAAGCCAACCAAGAAAGGCCCGTTAGTAAAAAAATAATTTTATAGCGATTTGTTTTTTGTAAACCTGAAATAAATTTTATACCATAAAATTTTGCTAACAAATATCCAAGCATTTGGCTTATCACTAAAGCGGTTTTATAAGCAATAGGACCAAAACTGAGGCCATCAAAAGTACATACCGTAAAAGATTTTCTAAAACCAAAGACAAAAACATAAGTTCCAAAAGAAACAAGGGCTGCATAAAGTGCAATGGATTTATCTTTTGACAATAAAGGCATACTCATAATTTTTTTTATGCCCAGGTTTGCTATAAATCATGGCCCGAGCGCTTATCCAAATTTACATTTTAAACATGTATAATATTGACTAAATTAGTGCTTTATGAAGCAAGCTAAAATTTGTATTTCACCCATTGATTGGGGTTTGGGTCATGCCACTCGGTGTATTTCACTTATTAGAGAATTAGAAAAATTGGGCTATCATATCTATATCGCAACCGAGGGACAACATGAAACTATTTTGAGGGAAGCAATACCCAAAGCTACATTCCTAAATTTAAGAGGCTATCGTATTCGTTATAGTAGATGGGCTGTATTGCTCCCGGTGGTACTTCTAATACAATTACCTCAAATTATTTATAGTATCGTTTACGAAAATAAATGGTTAAAAAAAACGCAAAAAGAATTTAATTTCGACATGATCATTTCCGATAATCGTTTTGGATTTTATCATAAAAAAGTACCCAGTGTTTTTATAACGCATCAGCTTAATTTACAAATGCCTTTTAAATGGGCTACTCAATTATTTCAAAAAATACAATATGCATGGTTAAAAAAATTTAACGCTTGCTGGATACCTGATATCGAAGGGTCTCAAAATTTATCAGGGGTATTGGCTAATCCCAAATTAAAACCAAGTATACCTCTTTGGTATATGGGTTGTTTATCTCGATTAATAAATGAAGATAAAAGTAATGTTACAGCATCACCTATTGACCCCATCGAGTTTTTAGCTATTGTTTCAGGACCTGAGCCACAAAGAACTTTACTTGAAAATTTATTGTGGACAGCCGGCAATGAATCAAAATTGAAATTTGTTTTGATAGCTGGCGTTCCGAATAACAAGAACGCCTTTCAAAAAATGAATAACGGCACTATGTATCCACATTTATCTGCTGCAGCATTAGTGGATGAAATTAATCGAGCCGAATATATTATTTGTCGAGGTGGTTATACCACTTTAATGGAAATGATCCCCTTTAATAAAAAAATGATTTTGATTCCTACGCCAGGTCAAACTGAACAAATGTATTTAGGAAAATTATGGCATGAAAAAAAATGGGCTCTTTGTTATGATCAAGCCGATTTTAAATTAAGTAAGGCGCTGGCTGCTGCTCAAATTTTTGATTTTCAAAAACCACCCTTTGCCCCTTTTTCAATGGAAGCACTTAAAAATGCTATAAAGGAATTATCTTTATAAATATGGCAGTGCAAAAAATAAATATCGATGACTTCATTACACAAGCTGCGACTGCATTAATTATTGATGTTAGAAGTCCTGGTGAATTTGAACATGCACATATTATATCTGCAGTGAATCTTCCCTTATTTAGCAATGAGGAACGCGCCATCATTGGTACTACTTATAAAAAACAAAGTAGGGAGGCGGCCATTAAAGTGGGGCTCCCCCTTTTTGGAAACAAGTTACTTCCTATGATTGAAACCGTGGAAACCTGGGTAAGTGAAAAACAAAAATTAAATAATGGAATCAAGCCTGCACTATTCGTACATTGTTGGAGAGGGGGTATGCGCAGTGCAGCTGTAGCATGGCTATTAGATTTATATGGCTTTAAAGTTTTTCAATTAACAGGGGGCTATAAAACTTATCGCAATTGGGTGTTGGCACAATTTATAAAGCCCTATCCTATTAAAGTGCTAGGAGGATATACTGGTTCGGGCAAAACTGAAATATTGCATGTACTTAAAAAGCGAAATCACGAAGTCATTGATTTGGAAGGATTAGCGCACCACAAAGGATCGGCCTTTGGTGCTATAGGACAACTCACTCAACCTTCACAAGAAATGTTTGAAAATAAATTAGCGGATGCCTTATGTCATACGAATACGGATCAAAAAACACTTTGGGTTGAAGATGAAAGTCAACGCATTGGCTTAGTTATTATTCCCGTTGAATTTTTAAAACAAATGCGCAATAGTGTTTGTCACTTTTTTGTTATTCCGTTTGAAGAGCGATTACAATTTATCATGGAAGGTTATGGTGAATTTGAAATACAAGGTTTAATAGAAGCAACTTTAAGAATTGAAAAGAGATTAGGTGGATTGGAAACAAAAAATGCGATACAATTTTTTAACGAAAAAAAAATTAAAGATGCGTTTGCGATTTTACTTAAATACTATGATAAATGGTATGAAAAAAATGCTTTAAGTACTGCTAAAACTAAATTAGCTGTTCAATCTATCCCTTCTGATAAAGTAGATGCAGAAAATAACGCCCTACTTCTCGAAAAAATATAATTTACATGATTTGAATTAGCTTTCTTATACCAAAGTTGAATTATCTTTAATTTATGCAACAATTACTCGTTTGGTGGTTCTTCACTATTAAAAGATGGAAAATAAAAGGAAGGTTTCCTTTTGAATTAAAGAAGGCTATTTATATTGTAGCACCTCATACTCATAGTATCGATTTTTTCTTAGGATTAGCCGTACGCAAAAAAATGCATTTCGAATTTATTCGATTCTTGGGGAAAAAGGAGCTATTTATTCCGCCCTTTAGTTGGATATTAAGATCCTTGGGCTGTTCTCCTGTTGACCGATCCAAAAACAATAATTTAGTGGATCAGGTAGTGAAAATTTTTAATGAAAATGAAACATTTCATTTAGCTCTATCTCCCGAAGGAACTAGAAAAAAAGTAACCAAGCTTCGCTCTGGGTTTTACCATATTGCACAAAAAGCCAATGTGCCTGTGGTCATGGTGGGATTAGATTTCTTTAATAAAAGCATTGTTTTTACTGAACCATTTAATTTGACACAGGACGAACATGCTGATAAACGCAAAATCATTGATTTTTTCAAGGATTTTAAAGGATTTATCCCAGAATATGGCATCACAGGGGATATTGAGTGTTAAGAAAATGCAGAAATTGGAAAATAGTTTTTTGGGTCTAAACTATATGCTTATTTTTGTGATAGCCTTTGGCTACATTATTCAAAATAATTAAAACAGTTTTAGTATGAAAAGTAAAATTTTTTTAGCGCTTGCTATTATTAGTCTTGGTGCTTACTCTTGCGTTAGCCCTAAAAAATTACAAGAGGCCGAAGCGAAATATGGCCAATTGAATGGTGCATATGCCGATTTGCAAAATAAGTATCGTGAAGCACAAGATGAAACCGCAAAAGCAAAAAACGAAACGGATAAATCAAGCTTCCGTTCAAAAACAATGCAGGGTACGATTGATGATTTAAATAAGCAAATTGAATTTTTAAAGAAAAATAACAATGTTGTTTTAAATCAATTACAAGACATGTCAGTTGTAACTGGTGCGCAAGCTGAGAGTATCAAAAAATCATTAGAAAATATTGGTTCTAAAGATTCTTATATTCAAACATTACAAGGTTCTATTGCTCGTAAGGATTCAATGAATATGGCATTAGTGATGAACTTAAAAGGAGCCATTGGTGATTTAAATGATGGTGATATTAATATCAAAGTAGAGAAGGGAGTGGTATATGTTGATATTTCTGATAAATTATTATTTAAAAGCGGAAGCTTTTCTATTACAGATAAAGCAACAGTAGTATTAGGTAAGGTAGCAAAAGTTTTAGCTGCTCAACCTAATATTGAATTTATGGTGGAAGGTCATACAGATAGCAAACAATTATTGGGTGCTGGTAACTTAATGGAAGACAACTGGGATTTAAGTGTGAAGAGAGCAACTACCATTGTTCGTTTATTACAAGAGAAATATGGTATTGAGCCTAAGCGAATGACTGCTGCAGGAAGAAGTGAATATATTCCAGTAGCTGAAAACGATACTCCTGAACATAGAGCTGCTAATCGCAGAACTAGAATTGTTATTTTACCTCAATTAGATCAATTCTTTAAATTATTAGAAAAGAAATAATCTTTATTACAAGTACCACTCTAAAATGAGATAGGACTTAAGTTCATAAAAAGAAACCCTGCCTTTTGAAAAAGGCAGGGTTTCTTTTTTACTGCTTTTTGTTTTTCCCCAACATTCATAAATGAAGGATCTCGTCGTATCTTTACACGATGCAAGCGTATTTACAAGGATTAAATGAACAACAAAAAGAGGCCGTATTACATATCAATGGTCCCTTAATGATTATTGCGGGGGCGGGCAGTGGTAAAACAAAGGTATTAACTAGTCGAATTGCGCACTTGATGAATAGCGGGGTAGATTCCTTTAATATACTAGCACTTACATTTACAAATAAAGCCGCAAAGGAAATGAAGGAGCGGGTGGAAAGAACATTAGGTAATACCGAAGCGCGTAATTTATATATTGGTACTTTTCATAGTGTTTTTGCAAGGCTACTGCGCGCCGAAGCAAGTAAACTAGGCTATCCGCAAAGTTTTACTATTTATGACACCGATGATTCAAGATCGGTATTAAAAGCGGTCATCAATGACATGGGTTTAGATGATAAACATTATAAACCCAATATCGTTCACAACCGCATCTCCTCTGCAAAAAATGCACTTATTGGGCCTGTTGAATACAATTCAAATACGATGATTCAGCAGGAGGATGCAAGATCAAAGCGACCAGCGATTGGTGAAATTTATGCTTCCTATGTAGCCCGATGTTTTAAAAATGGTGCAATGGATTTTGATGATTTATTATTTAAAATGCATGAGCTATTACGCGACTACCCCGAAGTATTACACAAGTATCAACATAAGTTTAAATATTTATTAATTGATGAGTACCAAGATACCAATCCAGTACAATATCAAATTGCAAAACTATTAGCAGCTGTTCATGAAAATATTTGTGTGGTTGGAGATGATGCGCAAAGTATTTATAGTTTTCGTGGCGCGACCATCGAAAACATATTACAGTTTCAAAAAGATTATGACGATGTAAAGTTGGTGAAGCTCGAACAAAATTATCGCAGCAGTGCTTCCATTTTAGAAGTAGCCAATCATGTAATCAAAAACAACCAAGGACAGATTCCTAAAAATTTATGGACCGAAAATGAGGAGGGCGAAAAGATTAAGTTGGTGCGAACAATGACCGATAACGAAGAAGGAAAATTTGTTGCTGACGCTATTCAAGAAAATAAATTAAGAAACCATTTTTATAATAATGACTTTGCTATTTTATATCGCACGAATGCGCAAAGTAGGTCCTTTGAGGAAAGCTTAAGAAGAACCGGCATTCCTTATAAGATATATGGTGGGCTTAGCTTTTATCAACGAAAAGAGATTAAAGATTATATTGCTTATTTACGCATTATTGCCAACACAAGAGATGAAGAAGGATTAAAGAGAATCATTAATTACCCTGCACGCGGAATTGGAAAAACCACTGTGGAAAAATGCTTAGTATTAGCAGGTGAACAGAATATTACTTTTTTTGAAGTGTTAGAAAAAGCAAAAGGTTTTGGATTTAAAGCGGGTACTCTCAACGCCATTGAAGAATTTGTGACGATGATAAAATATTTTCAAAATCAACTCACCAAACACAATGCATATGATGTTGCGGTCCAAGTAGGGAAGCACACTAATATGGTCAAGGAATTATTTAACGATAAGTCGACAGAGGGTTTAGCGCGTTATGAAAATATACAAGAATTATTAAACTCTATAAAAGAGTGGACCGAAAGTCCTAGTAATGAGGATGGTGAACAAGGAGATAAAGGCTTAGGTGCCTACTTACAACAAATTACACTTATCACTGACGCTGATAATGATAAAAACGAAACGGATTCGGTTAAATTAATGACAGTACATGCCGCTAAGGGTTTAGAATTTGCTTGTGTATTTGTCGTGGGGCTTGAAGAAACATTATTTCCGAGTGGGATGAGTGTCAACACGCGCGAAGAGCTAGAGGAAGAACGAAGATTATTTTATGTTGCAGTAACGCGTGCAAAAAAACATCTTTGGTTAAGCTATGCGAATTCAAGATATCGATTTGGGCAATTGGTTCAAAATGATCCAAGCCGATTCATTGAAGAAATGCCTGAAGATAAAATTGATAAATCTAGTGCAGGGGGCGGAGCCCGTAATCAAAGTCAAGGTTGGGGAACTGCTTATGATCGAATGCATGGCGGCAACACCAAAGGATGGAATGAACCTAATGAAAAAATAAAAACCAATAAGGAAACAGGGAGCAAGCCAAGTTATATGCCTGTCGTTCCTCCAAGTACTTTAAATAAAAATCATATCCCTTCTGAAAATTTTACACCAGCCGACCCTTCTAGTTTAGAGGCAGGAATGAAAATTGAACACCAAAAATTTGGATTTGGGGTAATTAAGGAAATAGAGGGCTCGGCCCATAACCCCATTGCAGTTATCTTATTTGATAAAAATGGTGAAAAGAAAATAATGTTGAATTATGCCAAATTGAGCATCATTCCTTAAAAACGGCTGTCGATATCGGAAAATTATAGGCCATTAGCAGCCAAACCCCTTGTTGACCCTCATTTTTGATTATTTTTGTATTGCATATTACTAAAAAGTGAAACTATGATTACTACAGGCAATACCATCGTAAGTATTTATACCGAAATGACCCCGAATCCGGAGACCATGAAGTTTGTCGCGAACAAACTTTTATACCCTGGAAAAAGCATCGACATTGCTGAAGAAAGTATGGCAATCGCCTCTCCCTTAGCAAAAGAACTATTTAGTTTCCCTTTTATTAAAAGTGTTTTTATCGCAAGTAATTTTATCACGCTTACCAAAAGTGCCGAAACAGATGATTGGCAGGATGTGATTCCTACCATTAAAACATTTTTAAAAGAATATTTAGAAAATGGTGGTGTTGTAGTCAATGAGGAAGAGGTAGGAAAAATGAAACAAGAAGCAACTAACACAGTACATGCAGATGATGATGATATTGTAAAACGCGTGAAAGAATTATTAGAAAATTATGTAAAGCCTGCTGTTGAAATGGATGGTGGTGCAATACAATTTAAAAGCTATAACGACGGCGTGGTGAATTTAATGCTACAAGGTTCATGTAGTGGATGTCCAAGTTCTATGGTCACATTAAAAGCGGGCATCGAAGGCATGATGAAAAGAATGATACCAGAAGTAAAAGAAGTAGTAGCAGAAGCTGAATAACTTATTTAATTTCGTCTAAGGGGGAATCCTTTGCAAATGCTTTATGCACTTGCTTCTTATCCAATAATTTTTCGGTGTGTGCAATATAGATTGTGGCTACACCATTGCCTATAAAATTGGTGATGGACCTTGCTTCAGACATAAATCGATCCACTCCTAATAACAATGCTAAGCCTTCGACCGGGATCATATTAGTCGCCGTTAAAGTAGTGGTTAATACAATAAACCCGCTTCCCGTCACGCCTGCTGCTCCTTTTGAAGTAATCATTAATATGGCAATGATCGAAAATATTTGTTCCATATTTAAGTGAATATTAAATACCTGCGCTAAAAATATAATAGCCATTGATAAATAAATCGAAGTGCCGTCTAAATTAAATGAATAGCCCGCAGGAATCACCAAGCCCACCACCGATTTGTCACAACCCATTGTTTCAAGCTTTTCAATTAAGGAGGGGAGTGCTGCCTCGGAAGAAGAAGTGCCTAACACAATTAATAATTCTTTTTTAATATAATTTAAAAAGGAAAAAATATTAATCTTACAATATTTTAAAATGGAACCCAGCACCAATAAAACAAAGAGCCCCATCGTGATATACACACAGACCATTAATTTCATCAAAGGTAAAAGGGTATCAATACCATATTTCCCAATCGTATAAGCCATACCTCCCATCGCCCCAATGGGCGCGAGGTACATCACATAGTGTAAGCCCTTAAATACATACTTACTTGCCCAAGTTACTTTAGCAATAATAATAGCTCTGTGTTTAAGTTTACTAATCACAATGCCTGCTACAATGGCAAATAACAAAACCTGAATAGTAATATTATTTTTAAAAAAATTAATCCAGGAAAAAGCTGCTGCGCTTTGGCTGTATTTGGATATATCCGCTTTTTGAATATGGGAAATATCAACATGCGATCCAGGTTGGATGACATAAGCTACGACGACACCAATGATAAGTGCAATAGTGGTTACTATTTCAAAATATAATATGGCCTTGCCGCCAATTTTGCCCACTTTTTTTAAATCACTCATGCCACAAATACCTGTAATGATGGTGAGTAAAATAATGGGGCTGATAAATAACTTAACTACATCTATAAATTTAGTCCCTAGCGGTTGCATAGCAACGCCTGTTGCAGGGGAAATATATCCAATTAAAATACCTAAGGTGATAGAACTGAGTACCCAGAATGTAAGGTTCTTATATATTTTTTTCAATAGGACTCATTTATACGAGGAAGGATTGGCTAAAATTTATCATACAGTGCGCGTAATTTTTCACGCGTCATGATGCTTTCCCAATTGGGCCCCAAAGCATTTTCCCATAAAGGTTTTAGGCTTAAAGAAATATTGATCATTTCATCAAATTGCGCTTCGGATAAATTGGCACAAATTCCAGTGGGGATTTCAATTTTATTTTTATCTACCATCCATTTAAATTCCTCGACCCCTTTAGGATAATATTCGGCCAAATGATTCATAACAATACAATTACCAACACCGTGTTTGGTACCCAACAAATAACTTAAACCATAACTCACTGCATGCGCTACACCCACTTGACTATAAGCAATGCTCATACCGCCTGCAAAGGAAGCCATCATTAATTGTTCGTCACACTCTTCATCCCACTTATCTTTTTTGACAAATATTTTTTGACATAAATCAAGTGCTTTTTCGCCATAGCTTTTACTGAACTCGTTTAAAAAAGTACCTTCTAAACTTTCGATACAATGTATATAACAATCCATGCCTGTATAAAATCTTTGGTTAGCAGGTGCATTTTTTGTTAAATCAGGATCTAATACAATTTGATTAAATGGTGTAAAATCAGAGTTCATTCCCAGCTTTCGTGTAGGTCCTGTTAAAACAGTAGTTCGACTTACTTCGGCGCCAGTTCCACTCAAAGTCGGAATGCCAACTTTATATACACCTGGGATTTTAACTAAGTCCCAGCCTTGATAATCGGCCGAGGATCCAGGATTGGTCATCATCAATGAAACTGCTTTTGCTAAATCCAAAGTAGATCCACCGCCAATACCTATAATACCACTTACTTCACCAAACTCAGCCTTTAATTCGGTAGCTAATGCATCTACTTGTTTTGTTTTGGGCTCATGGGTAACATCTACATATACAATTTTATCTTTCCCTCTTAAAGGAATACGACTAGCTAGTGGTTTTCCAATAAAAAAATGATCCAAAAAAAAGATCATCGGAAAATCGGCACGACGATGTGGTGCAATAATTTCGTCTACTTGATTAAAGGAGCCTCGTCCATACACCACATAATCAACCATTTTAAAATTACGGAATTGCATAAATGAAAATTATTTAACTAATTATTTTTGTAAGTCCTCCAAAGATACGCCTTTTGTTTCAGGCACTTTATTCATCTTATAAAAGTTTTGCTGCTTTAATTAAATCCTCGGGGGTATCAATTTCAACACCCATATAATCGGTCACCACCATTTTAATAGATACGCCATTTTCTAAATAGCGCAAGCACTCAATTCTTTCGGCAGATTCTAATGGAGACATAGGCCAATTCGTAAAATTAAGTAGGGCTTGTTTTTTAAAAGCATACACTCCAATGTGTTCATAATAAACAATGGATGCATCCGTATTTCTTGGATACGGTATAACGCTTCTTGAAAAAAATAAAGCATTGCTATTTTTATCCACCGCAACTTTTACATAATTAGGATCATCGATAAGTGTTGTATTAGTGAGTACTTGCATTAGTGAAGCTACTTGAACCTTGGGATCCGAAAAAACAGCAATCACTTTTTCAAGAGGGCTGCGTTTTACAAAGGGCTCGTCTCCTTGTACATTCACCACAATATCAATATCTAAATTCTGCACCGCTTCGGCTATTCGGTCGCTACCGCTTTCATGGGAAGCCTTGCTCATTATGGCTTTCCCGCCATGTTGTGTAATTTCATTAAAAATAATTTCGCTATCCGTTACGACATACACTTCATCAAATAATTCAGTAGCTACTGTGTTATCATAGGTATGTCTGATCACCGTTTTGTTGCCAAGGGCTTGCATTAATTTTGCAGGAAAGCGAGTTGCTGCATATCGAGCAGGAATAAAAGCGCCAATTTTCATAGAAGAAGCTTATTTAATAATCCGTTTTAATATTTTTATTAAAAGGTAATTTTAGTTGATACAATAATTCATTATCCTTGCTGTTGTCTAAAACATCTAAACCATATTTAATATCCTGCATAGGAGTATCATTAAAAGTGCCTAATAATTTATCCCAAAACGAAAAAATATTACCAAAATTGCTATCAGTTTGGGGCCGCGATACATGATGATGTATTCGATGCATATTGGGTGAAATAATAATCAAACCAAATGTTTTATCAAACCAACTAGGTATTTTAATATTAGCATGGTTAAACTGAGCAAGCACGACACTTAAACTTTGGTACAACATCACCAACCACATGGGTGTGCCTAAAACAAATACGGCAAGGATGGCAAAAACGGCTCTTATCACCGACTCGCCAGGATGGTGTCGATTAGCAGTGGTGGTATCTACTTTAGTATCCGCATGATGCACCATATGAAACTTCCATAAAAATTTAACCTTGTGTTCAATCATATGCACTAAATAAGCGCCTATAAAATCAAGTAATAATAAACCTATTATCGCCGATGCTATATTATTTAACGGAATCCAATTTAATATTCCAAATTGATTTGCGATGGTCCAATCGCTTGTTTTAACCATGAATAATGCAAACACAAAATTGATGAGTATGGTCGTGAATGTAAAAAAGATATTCAATGAAGCATGGCGCCATTTATGATATTGAAAAGTAAAAAGAGGAATGGCAGATTCTACCAACCAAAAAAAGGTAATACCACCTGCTAAAATGAGTGCACGATGTAAACTTGGGATGGTACTAAAATAGGATTGTATACTCTCCAGCATGGGCTTGTTTTTATAGTATAAATGTAAATAAAAAACCCGATGTTCTTGGTGTAGCACATCGGGTTTTTAAAACTTGCCTTATTGGGCTTTCGTTATGGTACGGATTAACTATTTAACATCAAAGGCATCACCAACATCAACAAATCCTCGCCTGGCGCTTGCTCCGAAGGTTTAATTAATCCTGCTTTGCTTGGGGTAGACAATTCAATAAAAATATCATCGGTATCAGCAGCACTTAACATTTCAATTAAAAATTTTGCGTTAAAAGCGATCTGAATATCCTCTCCTTTGTATTCACAACTCATGCGCTCATTTCCTTCAAAACTAAAATCAATATCTTGTGCGGCCATTTGCAATTCGTTACCAGTAATATTTAAAGCCACTTGATTAGTACTTTTATTACTAAATACATTAACACGACGAAGGGCATTTTGAAAATCGTGTTTGTTAACCGTTAATCGATAAGGATTGTCAGCAGGAATCACCACTTTATAATCTGGGAAACGCGCATCAATCAAGCGACATATTAATTGGGTAGATCCATGATCTACAAAAAGATGATTACTATTAAAGCTAACCGTAATAGCATCATCGTTATCGGGTAATGCATTTTTTAATAAGTTCAACGGCTTCTTAGGAACAATGAAAGAAGCGTTTTGTGTTGCCTTGGTATCGGTACGCTTATAACGCACTAATCGATGCGCATCTGTAGCAACGAATTGTACTCCATCTTTTGATAATTCAAAAAACACACCCGTCATCGCAGGGCGCAAATCATCTCCACTCACTGCAAATAAAGTTTTATTGATTGCAGTTAATAAGCCAGTGCTTGTCATTTTAAAACCAGTGGTGTCATCAGCTGTAGGCTCTTTGGGAAAATTGTCTGGATTTTCACCCATTACTTTATACTTTCCATTATCGCTTGTGATTTCAACAGCATAATTTTTATCAATATTAAAAGTAAGTGGTTGATCAGCAATATTTTTTAATGAATCAATTAAAATTTTAGCAGGAATACAAACACGACCATTGGCCTTACTTTCTACATCCATCTGAACGCGCATAACTGTTTCCAAATCGGTCGCTATGATATTTAATTTTTTATCCTCGATTTCGAATAAAAAATCTTCTAAAATAGGTAAAACGGTGTTGGTATTAATAACCCCTGCAATTTGTTGCAAATGTTTTAAAAGAGAGGAAGAGGATACTATAAATTTCATAATTCCTATTTGTTTTGTTTAACTTTTTGAACAAGACAAACCTAATGCAAAATCTTAAGATTAAAAAGCTATTTTAGCATTTCTTATTGACATTCTTATCTACAAAATGCAAAAAATTAGAATCGGTAAAGAACAGGCTATACAAAGGATACGGCATTTTTGCGCCTACCAAGAAAGGGCCCAACAAGAGGTTCGAGATCGACTCTATGAACTAGGCATGACCAAAAGCGAAGTGGAAGAGATTTTGTCCAATTTAATCTCCGACAATTTTTTAAATGAGGAGCGATTTGCTATTCAATTTGCTGGAGGTCATTTTAGAATCAAACAATGGGGGAAGTTAAAAATTCAACATGCGCTTCAACAAAAAAGAGTGAGTCCTGTCAATATCAAAAAGTCTTTAAAATCCATAGACGAAATCGAATATATTAAAGTCATGGAATCGCTGGCAACAAAAAAATGGAATAGCCTCAAGGGTGAAAGGGGATTAGGTAGAATGGCCAAGACTCAGGCCTTTTTATATCAGCGGGGTTTTGAAACCGCATTGATGCAGTCGTTTTTACAAAAATTGTATAAGGGGAAATAATCTCTGATTATTGTATCTTTAATAAAGCATAAAACCAACACTGTGTCCTCGCTCAAATTTACATTAATACAAACTGCTCTTGTTTGGGAAGATAAAGGCGCCAACTTGGAAGCCTTGTCTAAAAAAATAATGGCCATTGAGGAGCCCACCGAAATTATCATTCTCCCTGAAATGTTTACAACAGGGTTTAGTATGCAACCTACTTTGTTTGCTGAAACCATGGAAGGGCCCACGATTGACTGGATGCGTCGTTTGGCTGCAGTGAAAAAATCTATACTGACGGGCTCCTTGATTATTGAAGAAGAAGGTAAATATTATAACCGTTTAGTGTGGATGCTTCCAAATGGTCAATTAGGTTATTATGATAAAAGGCATTTATTTGCTTTTGCGGGTGAGGATCAACATTATCACGCAGGTCAAAAAAGATTAATTGCAAGTGTAAAAGGTTGGAAAATTAATTTGCAAATTTGTTATGACTTACGTTTCCCAGTATGGGCGCGCCAGCAAATGAATGAAAACAACGAAAGCGAATACGACGTGTTATTATATGTTGCTAATTGGCCCGAAAAAAGAAATCATGCTTGGAAAACATTACTCACTGCAAGAGCAATCGAAAATCAATGCTATACCATTGGTGTAAACCGAGTAGGGTTAGATGGCAACAATATCATGCATAGCGGTGACAGTATGGTGGTGGGCCACTTGGGAGAAATTTTATATCACTGTGCTTATGAAGAAGATATTTTTCATATCACATTACAAAAAGAAGAACTAAACAAAACAAGAACACAATTTCCTTTTTGGAAAGATGCAGATTTTTTTCACATTGATTAGTTTAATTTCAATTAACCATGCATAGTGCCCTATCTGTTCAAGAATTATTTACTGGTGATCATTGGATTTCAGAAGTAGTCGTTGAAATAGTAAATGGAAAAATATTTGATATAAAAAAAGTGGGATACGATCATAAAAAAGCAATCCCATTAGTGGTGCCCGCTTTAATTGATTTACAAATTTATGGTGCATCTGAAAAATTATTATCAGAATTTCCTTGCGCCAATACCATTCAGAATATTTATGATTATTGTATAGAAAGTGGAGCAGCTTATTTTCAACCCACAGTAGCAACACAAAGTAAAGAGATTATATATAAATGTATTGATGCAGTTCGTGAATATAAAATGAGTGGTGGCAAGGGTTGTATCGGCTTGCACATTGAGGGGCCCTGGATAAATCCATTAAAAAAGGGGGCACACGCGCCCTCCCTTATTCATATACCATCCTTAAATGAAGTAGAAGATTTATTGGAGTATGGTAAAGGTCATATTAGTATGATAACTTTGGCACCTGAAATTTGTGATGTTAGTATTATAAGATTAATTAAAAATTATGGAATCATCGTATCGGCTGGTCACAGCGATGCCACTTATGAACAAGCAACAACATCATTTAATAATGATATTGAAGTAGCAACACATTTATACAATGCAATGAGTGGCTTGCAACATCGCGCACCTGGCATGGTTGGTGCAATTTTTAATCATAATAAAGTGATGAGTAGCATTGTTGCGGATGGTCATCATGTTGATTTTAATGCCATTAAAATTGCTAAAAATATCATGGGTGAGCGATTGTTTTGTATTACCGACGCGGTAACCACATCGCCTACAGGAATTTATCAACATCAACTAGCTGGTGATAAATATGAAAGCGCAGGGGTGCTTAGCGGATCAAGTTTAACACTGCTTAAGTGTGTTCATAATTTAATCAATGAAGTAGGTATTGATTTGGGAGAAGCGGTAAGAATGTGCAGCCTTTATCCTGCAAGAGTTATGAAACACAGTCATATCAATGGGAGGATAGCAGTTCAAGGAAATGCAGACCTGCTATGCCTTTCAGCCGATCGTCGTTTTATGAAATTATTGGTATGCTAATTATTTTCCAAAAGCATTCCATCCTTGTGCGGTAATATCAAAAACATTTTTTCCTTTAGTAATAAGTTTGGTGCCTTCTTCTACATCACACATATATCCAATCACACTAATTTCTTCTTGCAAAGTAATTTTGTCGTAATCTGATTGTTTCATTGTAAACAATAACTCATAATCCTCTCCGCCATTTAAGGCACAAACAGTTGGATCCAATCCAAATTTAAAAGCTGCTGCTTTTGAATCTTCATGAATAGGTATTTTATCTTCATAAATGCGACAACCTAAATTACTTTGTTTGCATAAATGCAATATGTCGCTGCTTAAGCCATCGCTGATGTCCATCATTGCAGTGGGTAAAATTTCTTGTTGCTCTAAAATGTCTAAAATATCTTTTCTTGCTTCTGGTTTCAATAACCTTCCAACTATATAATCTTCGTTTTCTAATGTGGGTTGCACTTGTGGATTTTCTAAAAATATTTTTTTCTCGCGCTCCATTAATGTTAATCCTAAAAACGCACCTCCTAAATCTCCTGATACGCAAATTAAATCTCCACTTTCTGCAGTACTGCGTTTCACATATTTATCTGGAGACACTTCGCCAATGGCTGTAACAGAAATGATGAATCCTTTTTGAGAAGTGGAAGTATCTCCACCAATTAAATCCACCCCATATAGTTCACATGCGTGATGTACGCCGTCATAAAATTCAGTTAGGGCTTCCAAGCTAAAACGATTGCTGAAAGCTATGCTCATTGTGATTTGCGTGGGTTGTGCGTTCATGGCAAAAATGTCACTTAGGTTCACAATCACTGCTTTATATCCAAGATGTTTTAAAGGAGTATACATTAAATCAAAATGAACACCTTCAATTAATAAGTCGGTTGTAATCACTGATTGTTTGCCAAAATGATCAATCACTGCTGCATCATCACCAATTGCTAAAACAGTTGATACATTTTGTATTTCAAAATTTTCGGTAAGATGATCTATCAAACCAAACTCTCCTAGTTTTTCAATTTCTGTTCTTTCTGTTGACATAAATAAAATTAAATGGTTCCGCCATTAATAACGGATTGTAGTTGTTGGTGAATTTTTCCGTTGGTAGCAATGATGCCTGGCTGATAGGGACTATAATCATTTCCTTGTAAGTCCGTTACTTTTCCGCCGGCTTCTTCTACTATTAAAAAACCTGCAGCGCTATCCCAGGCTTGTAATTTATGTTCATAAAAACCATCAAACCTTCCTGCCGCTGTCCAACATAAATCTAATGCTGCACTTCCTAAACGACGAACGGGTATTGCTTTACGAATTAATTTTTCAAATATTTGTAAGGGTCCATTAGCGGTATCTAGATATTGATAAGGAAAGCCTGTTACCAAACAACTGGTTAATAAATTATCCTTATCACTCACTTGTATTTTTTTATCATTTAAAGTAGCCCCTTGTCCTTGTTCAGCAATATACATTTCATTCATAAATGGATTATATACGGCACCTAGTATCATTTTACCTTTTTGTTCTACACCAATACTAACACAACAAATAGGTATGCCATTGGCAAAATTAATAGTACCATCAATGGGATCAATAATCCATTTAATGTCAGAATTTTGAGGCAATGCCCCTGTTTCCTCACTGAGTATAAAATGATCGGGAAAGTTTTTTTGAATCACGCTAAAAATAGCTTTTTCGGAGGCATGATCGGCTTCGGTTACTAAATCATTGATACTGCCCTTGCTTGTAATAGTAAAAGAACCGTTAAAAAAGCGTCTTAATTCGGCAGCGCCCGCATCCACTGCTTGTAATAGTGTATTTTTAAACATATGCAAAAGTAGTGTCGTTTGCTCGAATAACATTCCTATTTTTGTGAATAATCTTCAAAATTTTAAACGAAACTGTAGATGGCAATTTTCGAGATTAATTTACCTAAGTCCCTTAGAAAGGCCTTGGGTATTCCCCCAAAAAGTCCACAAAGGGCACAGCAACGCGTATTAAAAAAATTATTACGGCGCGCACGTTATACTGCATTTGGCCAACATAATAATTTTGACCAGCTATTATTAAGCAAGCATCCAGGCAAAGCATTTCAACAAAAAGTTCCCGCCTATAATTATAATAAAATTTATAAGGAATGGTGGCATCAATCTTTAGATGGAAAACTGGATATCTGTTGGCCAGGAAAAATAAAATTTTTTGCATTAAGTAGTGGAACCAGCGAGGCTGCTAGTAAATACATCCCAATTACCAATGATTTATTGCACGGCAATAAAATCATAATGATTAAGCAATTAATTAGTTTATTTAATTATCAAGATGTACCGCTCTCTTCTATTGGTAAAGGTTGGTTAACACTTGGTGGCAGTACTGACTTGCAAAAAGGTCCAGGATATTATGCTGGAGACTTAAGTGGTATCACTGCTAAAAAAGCACCGTTTTGGTTTCAACCTTTTTATAAACCAGGAAAAAAAATTGCCAAGGAACGAGATTGGAATAAAAAATTAATTGAAATTGTTGAAAAAGCACCTCAATGGGATATTGGTTTTATAGTAGGTGTACCAGCTTGGATACAAATGTGCATCGAAATGGTGGTGGAGAGATACAAACTCAATCATATACATGAGATGTGGCCCAATCTAGCTTTTTTTGTACATGGCGGGGTAAGTTTCGAACCCTATAAACATGGTTTTGAAAAGTTATTAGGAAAGCCACTCACTTATGTAGAGACCTACTTGGCTAGTGAGGGTTTTATTGCATGGCAGGATAAACAAAACGCAAAAGGTATGCGTTTATCTTATAATCAACATATCTTTTTTGAATTTGTACCATTTGACGATAACAACTTTGATGCAGACGGTGAGATGATTGAATCGCCAGAAGCTTTAATGATTCATGAAGTAGAAGAAGGAAAAGATTATGCTTTACTTATTAGTACAAGTGCAGGTGCTTGGCGTTATTTAATAGGAGACACAGTAAGATTTGTTGATAAGGAAAATGCAGAAATTATTATTACAGGTAGAACAAAACATTTTTTAAGTATTGTGGGCGAACATTTAAGTGTAGATAATATGAATAAGGCCATACAATTAGTAAGTGAAGAAATGAATTTGTCTATACCAGAATTTGGCGTGACTGGAGAAAACGTTGATTCCTTATTTGGACATCATTGGTATGTTGCATGTGACCAAGTGGTGGATGAATTAATTTTAGCAAATGCTATTGATGAAAAATTAATTTCTTTAAATGATGACTATGCCATAGAAAGAAAAAGTGCTCTAAAACGTATACGTGTATCAGTTTTAAAAGAAAGTATGTTTATGGATTTCATGCAAACTAAAGGAAAGATAGGAGGACAACATAAATTTCCAAGGGTTTTAAAAGGAGATACATTACGTGACTGGAATATTTTTATCCAAAATAAATAAAAAGAATGGTTCCTGTTATAAAAGGTTTGTTACTGGGGCTCATTTTAAGTATCTCATTAGGTCCTGTTATTTTCGCCATCATCAAACAAAGTTTAACGAATGGTCGCAGAGCTGGTTATATTTTCGTGGCGGGCGTATCATCTAGCGATATCTTATTAATTTTTATCGCAAATGTATTTACAAGTATTTTTTTATTAGTATTAGATCACAAAGCAGTTATTGCCATGGCAGGAGCAGGATTTTTGTTAATGCTTGGTTTATATACATTATTATTTAAAAAAATACAATTAGATACCGAGGATACAGAAAATGATAAAGTATTTAGAAAGAGAGATTACTTGGGCATTTATGCTTCTGGTTTTTTAATTAATACCTTAAATCCAAGTGTGTTTTTATTTTGGTTTGCTTGGACGGCAGCAATAGGAACCAGTGCCGCTGAAACAAATAATCCTATTAGTTATAAATTAATTGTATTTGGCACTTGCTTAGGGTTTTTATTACTTTCTGACTTATTAAAAGTGGCATTGGCTAGTAGGTTAAGGCCTAGCCTAACCGAGAAAAACCTAATTTGGGTAAATCGTATATCAGCAATCATTATCTTGGTTTTTAGTGCTGTATTATTTATTGGGGCCTTAAGATATTAATTTTTTAAACGACACCTTTAATGTAATTTGCTATGGTGAATATTAAACATTACTTTTTTACCCTGCTTATTGTCTGCTTTTGTATCGTCACTAAGGCTCAAAATGGACATTTGATATTATTAAAAGAAAGAGGTGTTACAATCCATACATTTTCCTTAGGTAATTATATAAATTTTCGTTTTAGTAATGGACAATGGATCACAGGATATGTTACTAGTATTAAAAAAGATACCATTGAAGTAAATCAATTCGCTCTTCAAACTGTGATGACTATGTTTGGCACTTATGGAGAAGATACTTTAAGATTAGGCAGACTTCAGTTACATGTCAATGAAATTGAAGCTTTTGCAAAAGACAAAGGTCATTATAATAGCGTTTTTACAAATGGAGCTTATCTTCAAGCAGGGGGAATTGGTTATCTATTTTTAAACATAGTGAATAGCTTACTTAAAAATGATCCTATTTTAGAAAAAAATAATATTCCTAAATTAATTGGTGGGGCTGCTGCGTTAGTAGCAGGCAAGCTAATACGAAAGGCAAATCCCGATTATAGGGCTATTGGAAAGCGATTTAGTGTTGAGATATTATAATTATTGCTTGTGCTAAAAATAATCTATAGAATTTTTATTTATTTATTTCTGAGTTCGCTTTTTTATGTGATCTTAATTAAGTTTTTTGAACCCCCCATAACTATAACACAGCTCACAAACGCTTTTGGCATAGGTTTAAAAAGAGATTATGTTTCATGGAATAATATGTCCTATAATATTAAATTGGCAGCCCTTGCAAGCGAGGATCAAGCTTTTACAGACCATAGTGGATTTGATTGGGATGCTATTGAAAAAAGTTTAAAGCCAAAAAATAAACGAAAAAAATCCAAGATACCTATTGGGGGTGGCGCAAGTACCATTACCCAACAAACTGCTAAAAATGTTTTTTTATGGCAAGGTGGTAGGTATGATAAATACATTAGAAAGATTCCTGAATTTTATTTTACTTTTTTGATTGAAATGGTATGGGGTAAAAAAAGAATTTTAGAAGTTTATTTAAATGTGATTGAAACTGGGCCAGGTTGTTTTGGTGTTGAAGCAGCGGCTCAACATTATTTTCATAAATCTGCTAAAAACCTAAGTCGTGCAGAAGCTGCTATGATTGTAGCAGGGTTCCCAAATCCTAAAAAATTTACTGCTAATCCAATGACAAGAAGAGTTGCTTGGCGCTATCCTCAAATATTAAGGGAAATGAATAATATTGAAACCGACGAGGATATCAGTCAATTATTAAGAAACTAATGCTGATTCAATAAGCTGTATTGCCTGCTTTGTTCTTGCTTCACCTCGTCCACTAACCATTCCCCAAGGAGTGGTTTGGTTAATTAACAAGTCCTTATAAATATGAAATAATTCCTGCCTTGGTTGGGGATCTGGATATTCTCGCATTTCATCAGCAGTCCATGGAAGATCAATATCACACAAAAGATAATAATCATAAGTTCTTGCATTGATCTCATCTAAAATATACGTTGGACAATTATTAAATACATATTCACACCAAACCTTCATAACATACATGTCGGTGTCAATAAATAATAAGTTTTTTTTATTTTGAATAGCTTGTTCAGTGAAATGATCCTCTAATGTTAATTGCCCCTTTGCAATTGTTAATAAACTATCGTAATTATATTTTAAACCATTTTCACTCAAATATTGTCTTGCATATTCTGGGCAGGATATAGTATTAAAATGAAGGGCAAGTTGCTCACAAAGCGTTGATTTCCCTGTTGATTCGGGGCCCAATATTACTATTTTTTTTAGGGGAGATTTCATATGTTGGATTTATTAATTTTTGCTTTATTATTCCAAGATTTTAATCCTGCAATAGCAAGTATTAGTAAAACAATGAATTGTACACTTGTAAAAGTATATCCTTTTATAAAATAGAGTGGTATGGAAGCAATATTGGTTATAATCCACCATATCCAACTCTCAACTTTTTTCTTTGCCATTAACCACATCCCCGTATATGCAGATGCGCTTGCTAATGCATCCGCCCAGGGTATTGCCTCAGGTGCAAAATTCGTTTTTAAATAAGTAAGTGAATAAAAGATGGTCAAATAAAAACCTATAAAAAATAATATTTGATGCAGCCAATCCCTTTTATTACTTTTTGTAATTTCTAAAATAATAGTATGCTTATTAGGATCTGTTCTAGTCCATAAATACCAACCATATAAACTCATAATGGTGTAATACAAATTAACACTGGCCTCTCCCAATAAATGACCTTTCATGCTTAAATAAATATAGATCGTCGTATTTAATAAGCCTACTGGATACACTAATATATTTTCCTTACGACTATACCATACTGAGGCAATGCCTGAAAATACGGCAACCATTTCTAGTGCAGTAGTATGTATTAATCCCTGATATATTGAATCTAATAAAGTACTCATGTGCTATTGTAAAAATAACGGATTTAAAGCTATAATGCTACTACTAGGCCTTTTTCATTGAAGCTAATTGGGCTTCAAGCCTAAACATTTCATCGCGTAATTTGGCAGCTTCCATAAAATCAAGTGCTTTCGCAAATTTGTCCATTTGTTTTTTTATTTGCGCAATAGCTTTTTCAATTTGTGGAATTGTTTTATATAAGCTATCTGGATCTGCCACCATTTCAAGTTCATCAGAGGTACGCACATTGATATTATTAAGCGTAAACCCTTTTATGTCTAAGACAGAAGTTTGTTGCATCACTTGTTCAATACTTTTTACAATGGTGGTGGGTGTAATACCATGTAATTCATTGTATTTAATTTGTTTTGCCCTTCTTCGTTCGGTTTCATCCATCGTACGACGCATACTTTTAGTAATTTGATCTGCATAAAATATAACACGTCCTCTTACATTTCTTGCAGCACGGCCAGCAGTTTGTGTTAATGATTTTTCGTTTCTTAAAAACCCTTCTTTATCTGCATCTAATACTGCTACTAATGATACTTCCGGTAAATCCAGGCCCTCTCTTAATAAATTAACACCCACTAATACATCAATCACCCCTAATCTTAGCTCTCTTAATATTTCTACTCGTTCAAGTGCATCAATATCACTATGAATGTATTTAGATTTAATTTGTATGCGCACCAAATAGCGATCCATTTCTTCGGCCATTTTTTTAGTGAGTGTAGTCACTAGTACACGATCACCCATTTCAACCTGCTTTGCGATTTCGTCTAATAAATCGTCGATCTGATTTTTGGTTGGTCGCACTTCAATAGGAGGATCTAATAAGCCTGTTGGTCGCACTACTTGTTCTACTATAAGTCCTCCGGTTTTTTCCAATTCATATTCACCAGGAGTAGCACTTAAAAAAATAGATTGGCCTATGATGTTTTCAAACTCATTAAAATTAAGTGGGCGATTGTCAATGGCACTCGGAAGTCTAAACCCGTATTCCACTAAGTTCATCTTTCGACTTCGGTCACCACCATACATCCCAGAAATTTGTGGAATGGTGACATGGCTTTCATCAATGACACATAAAAAATCCTTGGGGAAATAATCCAACAAACAAAAAGGTCGAGTGCCCGGTTGGCGGCGATCAAAAAATCGGGAATAATTTTCAATACCCGAACAATACCCAAGTTCTCGAATCATTTCAATATCATACTCCACTCTTTCTTTAATACGTTGCGCTTCGATATGTTTTCCTACATTTTTAAAATATTCAACCTGCGCGCGCATTTCATCTTGAATATCATAAATAATCTGTTGTACCATTTCCTTAGGTGCTAAATATAAGTTAGCTGGAAAAATGGCAGCATTTTCCATCGGTTCAATTCTTTTGCCTGTTTCTATTTCAATACTTTCAATGGATTCTATTTCATCACCAAAAAAAGTAATACGATAACCATAGTCTACATAAGGCAATCTAATATCCACCGTATCGCCTTGCACTCTAAACCCACCACGATCAAAATCTGTAACAGTGCGGTGATATAAACTATTCACCAATGCATGTAAAAAAGCTTGGCGAGAAAAAGTCATTCCTTGATGAATACGGATAATACCATTTTCATATTCAGTGGGATTACCCATACCATAAATACAACTTACACTGGCTACGACAATTATATCTCGACGACCACTTAAAAGTTGGGCAGTCGCTTGTAATCTTAATTTATCTAACTCCTCATTGATACTTAAATCCTTTTCAATATAAACGCCTGAGGTAGGTAGGTACGCCTCTGGTTGATAGTAATCATAATAAGATACGAAATAACCCACCGCATTGTTTGGGAAGAATTGTTTAAACTCACCATATAGTTGCGCTACTAAAGTTTTGTTATGAGTTAAAACAAGTGTGGGGCGCTGTACATTTTGAATCAAATTAGCTATGGTAAAGGTTTTACCACTACCCGTAACTCCTAAGAGTGTTTGATATCGATCACCTGCTTCTACACCAGCTATTAACTGTGCAATTGCACTAGGTTGATCTCCCGAAGGAGTATAGGCTGACTGTAGTTGAAACGGCATATACAAATTTACACCCTATATGGTATCTAAATAGAAAGAAAAATAATTTTATGGCTGATCGATGCTTCTAGTTAAATAATGAGTATAATCTGGAAGCCTGTATTCGTATACTTCTTGCATGAATTTAGAGGTAATTAAGAAATCGGCAGTGGTGCGATCACATGCCATAGGAAGGTTCCAAGCAACTGCTAATCGCAATAGTGCTTTTACATCACTGTCATGGGGCTGTGCTTCCATTGGATCAAAAAAGAAAAAGATAATATCAATATCTCCCGATGCTATCATAGCCCCAATTTGCTGATCGCCGCCTAGTGGACCACTTAAAACTTTTTTTATTTTACGATCTAATGCCTTTTCAATCAACTTACCAGTGGTACCTGTAGCCACTAGTGTATGTTTAGAAAGCGCTTTTTTATTATAAGTAGCCCATTCAATAAGGTCCTTTTTTTTATTATCGTGCGCTATAAGTGCTATTTTTTTTTCTTTTTCAAAACGACGCATATGTTCTTTCATGATTCAGTATTTATTTTGTGAAATTACGACTTGCTTGCAAATTTAGTTATAATGGGAATGCTAACTAAGGTAATTAAAATTATTGGTAGGGATACTGATAATTGATAAAGTAAGAAAAAAATAATTAATAAAAATAGGGGATAAGTAAACAGAAGCGCAGCAAATAAAACCGAATCGTAAAAGACTGTATTTTTTGTGAGCCGCGTAACAAGTTTGCGTAATGGAAAATAATAGGGTGATTGTAAATAATAGAAGAGTCGTGCAATTAAAAATCTTATTTTTTGAGCCCACTTGTAATTTATAACAGGAATACTTGGTATTAAGATGTTTGTGTTTAATAAGGAAAACACTTCATTGTTAAAATGAACACGATCTTTTGCAGTGTTGATTATTTTTGCATTTGTAAAATTGGTTACCGCCACATTAACATATTTACCAACTCCATGAAAATTATTATAAGCTATGCCTACAATGTGAATGTTGGGATGCACCCCTAGTTCTTGTGCACCTTGTAAAATTCGCGTAGTTCCTTTTTTAAAGGGTTGTAATGTATTGGTATTTAAGCAGATGCCTTCAATGAAAATTAAAACAGCTTCCCCTTTCGCCAATAATTGTTTAGATGCCTTAAATGCATATTCATTTAAATTAAGAAACTCTCTTCCCTCCCTTAAACGATATACGGGAATCATATTTAAAAGTCCTAGAAAAAAACGATGATGCTTTTTTGTAAAAACATCCCCTCTTGCTAAAAAGTAAACACGACGGCGATATTGAGAACCAATGATTACTGCGTCTAAAAATGAGTTGGGGTGATTGGCTATAATTAATAAGGGTCCTTTTGTGTTTAAAAGTTTTTTATTTTGAATGTATATTTTTTTGCAAAAAATATACAAAGCACATCGAATTAATATCTTAAGTAGATACATCAAGTATAGCTAAGTTTGTATAAATATAAAAAAACCGCACCATAAATGATGCGGTTGTACTTACTAACTAACTAAAAACAAAAAAGTATACTATTTTGAAGCCGCTGCTTCCACATTGGCGGCTATTTTGGCTCTAATTTTGGCTTCTATTTCATTGGCCATTTCTGGATTATCATGTAATATGGTTTTTACTGAATCGCGGCCCTGTCCTAGCTTATTGCTATCATAACTAAACCAACTTCCAGATTTTTGTATGATCTCTAGCTCGACACCCATATCTATAATTTCTCCTATTTTACTAATTCCTTCTCCAAAAATAATTTCAAATTCAGCAGCTCTAAATGGTGGCGCCACTTTGTTTTTAACTACTTTAACCTTCACTCTATTTCCTATCGCTTCATCACCATCTTTAATTTGTGCCATTCTTCTAATATCCAATCGCACGGATGCATAAAACTTTAATGCATTACCACCGGTTGTTGTTTCGGGGTTACCAAAAACAATACCAATTTTTTCACGAAGCTGATTAATGAAAATACAAATCGTGTTGGTTTTATTAATAGTCGCAGTTAATTTTCTTAATGCCTGACTCATCAAACGCGCGTGCAGACCCATTTTAGAGTCACCCATTTCTCCTTCTAATTCACTTTTAGGAACCAATGCGGCAACTGAATCAATCACCAACACATCAATTGCTCCTGATAATATTAAGCGGTCTGCAATTTCTAAAGCTTGTTCTCCATAATCAGGTTGTGACACTAATAAATTATCAACATCAACACCTAATCTTTTTGCATAAGCACTATCGAAAGCATGTTCTGCATCAATGATCGCACACATGCCACCTTTTTTTTGCGCTTCTGCAATCACATGAATCGCTACGGTTGTTTTACCAGAAGATTCTGGTCCATATATTTCAACGATTCTTCCTTTTGGTAAACCACCAATTCCTAATGCGGTATCTAATCCAATTGATCCTGTTGAAATGACTTCCTGTGGTTCTTGGCTGCGCTCATTCATCATCATCACGCTTCCTTTGCCATAATCCTTATCAATTTTATCGATAGTTAATTTTAAGGCTTTTAATTTTTCTACATTGGGGTTACTCATGGTTAATCGTTTTATGTTTTCTTTAATATTTATGTGAAGATAGGGATAAATTGTTAATAAACTAAAATATTTAGTATTTTTTTACTAATTTGATTAGTTTTTTATAAAAATAAGTGATTTGATATTGATTATCAATTACTTAAGATTTTACTAATCATTCAAAAATAATTAGCAAAATATTTTTTTTAAGCTAAAAGCAAACAATTTTAGGGCAAAATCCCTGTTATAACTCCTTTAAAAAGAGGTTTCGATATGCAACTTTCATGGTAGGCATTACATGTACTTGTAAGCCCAATAAGCCTTTCATTTTGCGCTTAACGAGATCCTCATCTGTGACATCACTCATTAATATACCATTAATGAAATGTTGCATCCGATTGTTGTTCACTATAATATGTATCTCATTCCAGTCGCTCACTTTAATTTTTGTTTTTAAGGAATCAGGATTTCCCAAGGAGCCAGTAATAGTTGGATTTTTATCCGTTTGTAATAAAGCAATTTCTCCGCGCTTTGCTAAAAAACCTCTTCCGCGTTCTTCATAATTTTGACCAGTGTATACATTGCCACCATCAATATCTGCCTGGTATCCTTTTAATGCATATTTAATATCGGGTAATTCTTCGCTTCTATAATTAACACCGCTATTTCCTTCGGGGCTGATGCGAAAGCTGGCTTTAAATTCAAAATTAGCAGGAAGACCTCCTCTCCAAATTAAAAATGTATTTGTTTTAATGGGCGTTGCTGCAGTTACTTCGCCTACAAAACTATTGTCTTTTACTTTCCAAAAAGTAGTATCCGCATCCCAACCTTTCATAGACTTGCCATCAAAGATTTGAACAAAGCCTGATTTTTTTTGTGCTTGCACGGACAGGGAACAACTTAAAATAAAGATGGCAAGGACAAAACGGAAATATAATTTTTGGTTCATTTGGTTTTAATTAATTTTTTTCTACAAATATTTATTTACAAGACGCCACAGTCTTTCCAACTGCGAGACGCTGCAGATTCAGCAACGGCTTGACAAACTTTTTGTGTATCGAGCGCTTCTTTAAAAGTAGGTGAACAAGATGTTCCTGTTTCGATGCTTCTTAAAAAATCGGCAGCTTGATGTACAAAAGAATGTTCATATCCAATACTTAATCCTGGCACCCACCACTTATCCATATAAGGATGATCACCATCGGTAATATGAATCGTACGCCATCCTTTTAATTTTGATTCATCTGCGTTGTCATAAAATTCAAGTTTATTTAAATCATGTAAATCCCAACGAATAGATGCATTTGCGCCATTAATTTCAAAAGTATATAAGGCTTTGTGTCCTCGCGCATATCTTGTGGATTCAAATAAACCCAATGATCCATTGTTAAAATGACATAAAAAAGAACAAGCATCATCAATTTTTACATCTTCTACTTTTCCTGTTAATTGATGCATGCGTTGTTTTACAAAAGTTTCGGTCATTGCAGAAACATCTTTAATGCCTCCGTTTAACCACATAGCAGTATCAATACAATGAGATAACAAATCACCCAATACACCTGACCCCGCTACCGCTGCATCCATGCGCCATAAACCCTCGCCGCCCTGAGGCAATGCTTCATTGATGGTCCAATCTTGTAAAAAATTGGCACGATAATGATATATTTTTCCAAGTTTACCTGAATCAATAATTTGTTTTGCTAAAGTCACTGCTGGCAAACGACGATAATTATACCATACTGTATTTTTTACGCCGGCTTTTTCAATGGCATCTACCATACCTTGAGATTCTGCTAAATCACGCGCCAATGGCTTTTCACATAAAATCATTTTTCCTGCCGCTGCTGCTGCAATCGCAATTTCAGCATGTGTATCATTAGGTGTGCAAATATCGATTGCATCAATATCGGGACGCGCAATTAATTTTCTCCAATCAGTTTCAAAACTTTCATATCCCCATTGTTCTGCAAAAGCTTTTGCTTTTGTTTCATTACGAAAACAAACTGCTTTTAATACAGGTGTGTAAGCAAGCTCAGGGAAAAAATTAGGTACGCGATTGTATCCATTAGAATGGGTGCGACCCATAAATCCACCGCCAATCAAACCAATGTTAAGTATTTTTTTTGTTGACATATTTTTACAAATTAAATATTATGTTTAAAAATTTTATTCGGCTTCATACCAGCCATGTTGATCACGCACTTTAATCATTGAAGATAAAATATCATTCCAAGTTTGTTGCTTAGTCATCACTTCGTTCGGGAACATGCAACCATCCCAACAAATATGTTTAAATGCTTTTGTAAGTGCGCCGTCTTCATTACGCAACCAAAAGCCCGCATGCTTCGCAATATCTAATTTACCATTTGGATCTAAGGCCTGACAGTGACGACCTGTTTTATCGTGCGCGCCCGTTCCATGAACAGTGCCATCGTTTTGAGCAACATGAAAATCAAGGGTCCAAGGACGAAGTGCCTGTGTTAATTTTTTTAATCCCTCATCTAATGTCGCTTGATCGCTCCAATCAAAGTGTTCAGGTAAGATGCGATCCTGAGGGCTATTGTATCCTAATAAATATAATAGCGTGTGGGCCATGTCTGCTTGAAAACCAATGTTAGGGCGATTCACCGCTTCTAAAGTATCTATCATTGCAGTCCAACTATGCATTCCTCCCCAACAAATTTCTCCTTCGGCTGCTAACTTTTCACCAAAATCTGCAGCGACATCACAAGCTTCTCTAAAAGTTTCAGCAATTAATTTTGTGTTGTTAATGGGGTCGGCACTCCAAGCTTCTGGCTTACTCGCCGAATCAATTCTAATGATACCACTTGGACGTACACCATATTCTTTTAGCTTTTGTCCAAAACGACATGATCTTTTAACCATATCCACAAATACTGCACGATCTTCTTTGGATCCCATTGCAGGTCCACCCCAGATAGGTGCTACTAAGCTTCCAATATTTAAATTTAATTTGGTTACTTTTTCCGCTAATCTTTTAATACCATCATCAGATTCGTCAATATTAAAATGGGGCTCAAAAAGTCCAAGATCTATCCCATCAAATTTAACACCATCCACTTCGGCGTTCACGGTTAAGTCTAATAAAGTATCTAACCCGATAGGTGGTTCAGAGTCTGGGCCCTTTCCTACAATACCCGGCCATGTTGCGTTGTGTAATTTTGGATAATTGTTTTTCATTTGTTTTAATTTAATTGTTTTTTAATAAAGGCCAATCCGTTAGAAGCAATCTCCCATGGTAAAGAATATTCCCGCCAAACATTAATAGCGTTGGCAAAATCAGGATCGTTACGAGAAAACGCTTCGATAGTAAGCCACCCATTATAATTAATTTCTTTTAGGGTTGAAAAAGTTTCATTCCATTGTACATGACCATCACCCGGTGTACCCCGATCGTTTTCACTAATATGTACATGTGCTAGTACGGGTCCAATATTTTTTATTGCTTTGTTAGTAATTTTTTCTTCAATATTTGAATGGTGTGTGTCATACATTGCTTTTACATTGGGATGATCCGCTAGTGTCACTAATTTTTTTAATTGATCCATGGTATTACATAAATAACATTCAAATCGGTTGAGTGCTTCCAGGGCTAATGTAATACCTGCTTGCGCAGCATGTTCACCAGCAGCATGAAGTATTTCAGCACAATGCGCATATTCGGTTTCCTGTGGTGGTTGTTTTGAAAAAACACCATGGGCCGAATGGAAGGGACCACATAAAATAGTGGAATGCATTTCATGTGCGCGGTCAATACCCCACTTGATTCTATCCAATGCGCGCGCGCGAACCAAGGCAGAGGGATCCACTGGATTTTCGTCTTTACCTACTACAAATACACTAGTCGTTTCTAATCCAATATTAGTAGCGTGTGCGCCAAAGCGCTGATACGCTTTTTCGTCTGGCGATCCAATCAAACATTCAACACCATCATATCCTATTTTTTTTAATTGATCAATGATGGGAAATAAATCATCAGAAACAACAGCCGACCACACTAATGTATTAAAACCAATTTTATTCATGCAATTATTATTTTATAGAAGAAGCAACAATACCACGATAAGGAACATTGATATTAATTTTACCTGCCCATTTTGCTGGGATTTTTTTACCTGCTGCCCAATGAATTCCATTGATAACTAAATGTTGGAATGATTCTTGGTTAAAATCATCAGGGTGTCCTAATGTTGTAAAGAAAAATTTGGCACCAAAACTATTCGTACCCGTCCATGAAACAGGATTATCATAAGCAGAAGCAGGCGAAGGGTTAATCGGATGACCCATTAATATAGCAACCGATCCTTTGATAGGATAGCTCGGCAACACCTGGTATAACCATGACCTTGCATGAAAATTATTTTCTACTCCTGTTAAGATTGGATTTTTTGCTTGATCTGGTATTATGCTTACATCCGTTGAAGATTCATGTCCATAATGCGTATGCTTTGCAACACCACCCCAGCCCGGAGGCGCATTAAATGCAAACTCACCAAAAGCATTCCATTTTTCTAATGGATGTCCTTTAGGATAGTTGAAAGCGTGTGTGGTAGTTCGAAATCCCACTAATGGTTTGCCTGATTTTAAATAAGCATCAATGTATTGAATTTGATCTTCTGGAAGCCTGCGCCAGCGCAGAAAAAAAACAGCAAGATCCGCTTCTTTTAAAATTTCAAGGCCTGGAATATTTTCTTCTGCATTTTGATCGGGAAATGCTTTTAATACTTTCGTTCTAAAGCCATAATTTTTTTCTAATTCAGCTGCAATAAAAGGAAGGGTAGATTCTCCTCCATATTCATGATCGCCTGTAACAAAAACAATCAATGGTTTTTTATTTTTATTCGCTGTTTGACTTTGTCCCGCTACTAAAAAAAGAAGGGAAAGTAAGCAAAATATAAAATGTTTAAAAGAATAAAATATTTTCATAAAATAAATTTGATTTGATTATTTAGTTTTCCATTGGATGTAATAATAATAATTCATCGGGTGAATAAAACCCAACCTTATTTTTAATCGCAGCGCGTACTCTTTTTACAGTGCCTTCTTCCACGGCGGGTGCTTTATTTCCAAATGAGTTGCGAATATAAGTAAGCACCGCGGCTACTTCTTTATCATTCAACATACCACCATAAGGTGTCATGGGTACTTGGCCTGGATATTTTTTTCCATTCACTTCTATTGGACCATACATACCCCTTAAGACAATTTTAATAAGCCTTTCTTCATTTCCAATCGCCCACTTAGATTCACTAAGCGGTGGAAATCCTGATGCAGACAATCCTTTTCCATTGGGCTGATGACAGGTATTACAAAAGCCATCTCTCAAATAAATTTCCTTTCCTGTTTGCATGATTGCGGTATTTATTTCTCCGACTTTTTGTTTTTCAACAATTGGTTTTGCAACAGCTACATTGTGTCCCTCTAAATGCGCCACAGCTGTTTCATGCGCTTTTATCATCCAGCTGTCAAGTGGTTTTTTTGCTGCTTCTATTTCAATAGGAAGTCCTTTTTCCTTGGGTAACCAAGAGGCAGCCACAATAGCTTCAAGTCGTACGCGGCTATTTTCATCTTTTGCTGCATTCATTAATAAGGTAGCCTGATCGGGTAATTGTTTTTCATTGAAACGAACCACCTCTACCGCGGCAGCTCTTACTCTATAATCTTTTGCTTGTAATAATTGATGAAGAAGCGGTTGGTCTATTTTATTTTGTCCCCAGCTTACCCATAATCCTTCCATTAAAAGTTTTTCATAATTGGGTGCTGATTTATCTAACTGTGCAATCCATGTTTTTAATTTTGGCAACACTTCAGAAGCAGGATGCGCGCGCAATTCACGACGCGTTCTATATCTTGTTCTATATTCCGGTAAAGTAAGATTTGATAATAATTCTTCAACAGATGCGCCAGCCACTTTTGCTGGAACCACTAATGGACGAGATGGATAAGTAATACGATAGATACGACCATGCACATGATCTCTTAATGGGTCGCGTGCATTGTGTTGCATGTGTCCTATTAAAACATTATGCCAGTCTGCTATATATAATGAGCCATCAGGTGCAAATTCTAAATCAACAGGACGAAAATTAAAATCAGATGAAATCATAATATCATGACGAAGTTTACTTTTATAACCCGTTCCGTCTTCAAACATTTGATGCTGCTTGGTTCCTAAAAAACCAATGGTATTATTAATTAATAAATCCCCTTGAACATTATCTGGAAAATGTCTACTTGAAACAAATTCAATTCCAGATGTGGGTCGAACCATTTGGCTTTCTTCAATTATATTTTGTGGCTTTGGAGTTGCTTCTGCATACCTAGACTTAACCGTACCCGGCATCATCCAAGTGACTTCGGGACCCGAAGTTTCTGCATAAAATACCTGACCCCACTCATCAAATGCAATACCCCATGGATTAGGAATGGAAAGTTGTGCGATGCGATCTAATTTTTTATTTTTTGGATCATATCTAAAAAATCCTCCGTTGGTTCCGCGAACAGGACCATATGAAGTTTCAATATCATTTACTAAAAAAACACCCTCACCCATATAAATAGCGCCAGAAGGATCTGTTGTATATGCATGATGTGCGTGGTGTGTATCGTGATCATCAAATCCACTTAATATAATTTCTCTTGCATCTGCCTTATCATCACCATTGGTGTCTTTTAAAAGAACCAGGTTGGTTCCTTGCGAAAGATAAACACCCTCTGGTGCTAATTCAAAACCAAGCGGAAGTTGAAGACCATCTGCGAAAGTGGTTTGTTTGTCTGCTTTTCCATCACCATCCGTATCTGATAAAATAATTAATTTATCATTCGGTTTTGGATCACCTGGTTTCCAATGCGGATAAGTAGGCATTACCGCCACCCACAATCTTCCTTTATTATCAAAAGAAATTTGAACGGGATTGGCTAAGTCTGGAAACTCAGTTTCAGATGCAAAAAGATTTATTTTATAGCCTGGCGCCATTGTAAATTTATCAAGCGCCTCTTTACCATATAAATACCTTGGCTCTTCTACTTTTCCTGTAGGTTTAAAATTGGTTTCAACAATAGGAAGAACAGATGTTTTTGCATCCGCTGCCGCTATGTCCATTTTTTTTCCTTTTGCTGCCATCCATATCGCTGTGTCGCGAATCAATGTCATCTCTCGAATTTTTTTTAATTCAGCAGGATAGTTTCCTGGACCAAAGGGATCATATCGACGACCAAAAACATGCACACCATTGGGTGCTTTAAAATCATTATGCCACATCCAATCTTTTTCAATCACCGCATCTAGTACTAAAGCACGATTAGACTCTGCCACCACTGGTGATTTACCAAAAACAGCATCTACTAAAAAGGGCGCAAACTTTTTATAACCTGCATCATTTAATTGAGAACCATCAATGGTTAAATCGGTGGCTGGATTTTCAAGCCATGTTTTTGTAGCAGAAAATGCATCAATAAAATGAACGCCGTTTTTCATCGCCACTTGCTTCATGGCGTCTTTATATAGTTGCAGATTTTTATTTTCCGTAATTCCGTTAGGTAAATCCATCTTTGCAGAAAGATCTTCGAAGGCAATAGGAGATACAATGGCTAACTGAGGCGCCGACTCCCCGTTGTATTTTTGTTTTAATGTATGTTTAATAAAAGCATCTAATTCTGCTTTATAATTTTCAAGACCCGCTGCTCCTTGAAAAGATTCATCAAAACCAAACATCGCAATGATAATATCTGCTTTATGATTGGATATCCAAGCATCAGGATATTCTAAAAACCCTTCTGTATTTGGGTTGTTGGCTAGTTCTGTTTGGAATTTTTCTGCTCCTGGAAAAGCCCAAGGTGTAGGACGTCCAGAGTGCGGCCTAAATCCTGGTGTATTTCCACCATCACACATATTGCGGATGTATAAAGCATTATCTGGGTATCTAAGTTGAAGTTCGGTTTCAAAATAACCATAGTTCATCATTCGAGATCCTAAATTATTGCCCACTAAAATAATATGTGCCCCTTTTTTTATTTTTAGTTTTGAAGGCGTGGTGGGTGTAAACGCAAATAATGCTACCAATACAACACCGATGGTAGTGAATATAATTTTGTTTAGTTTCAAACTTTTGTTTGTATTCATTTTATTCGGATGGTGGTTGGTGAAATTAAATTTTAATTTTTTTATACAACAAGATCTGGATTGCGTGGACCAAAATGTTTTAAGATAACAATCGGATCGGTATCAGAGTGGTTTACAATTTTTACGCCCTCTTTAGCTGCAGATTCGCTGATAAAAAATTCATCATTGGTAAGTTGGCCGTATCTAATTAGTGCAGGCGTTTCAATATCCCAAACGCCCATCTTACCATGACCTTGCATGACAATAATACCATAAGCAGCGCTATCCGTAATGGTTACAGTTTGTCCAGGGAAAACGGTTAACTCTTTTGCACTAAAATCATGTGATTTATAACAAACCCAATTTTCAACATAACCCGCTGCTTTCATTTTATTTACATCATGAACTGGCTTCGGCGCCATAAATCGATTTTCCATTGTATTTGGATCTACGTTTAAATCCCAATCCAACACATCTAATAATGCATCGTAATCGCCAATGCTTTCTTTAGGTGTTCCATTCCATAATAATTCATCAGGAATAATAGCTTCATTCACCAAAGATTGATACATCGCAAAAACATCCGATGCTTTTTGAGGTTCATAAGTACACATACTTCCTGGTGCGTGTAATAATCCAGGAGGAACGTCCCATCCAGTTCCTGGTTCTAATTTATAGGCTTGAGAAAAGTTGGTAATTTTATTATCTCCTTTTGAAAAGTTCACCAAACACTCTTTAATTTGTTCTTTGGTAGTTCCTGGTGCAATACCAATAAATGTATAAGGGAAATCACCGCCGTGGTTATTTAATTGTGGTGGAAAATAATAGGCTTCGGGTTTTCCTTTTTGACCAATGAGTGCCGCTTTTTCATCGTTGTGGTGTACATGATGTGGAAGGGGTCCCATATTATCAAAAAACTTAGAATACATTGGCCAACTTTGATATTCATTCCACAAACGATCACCAATAAGCTGACCCTTTAATTCATCAATCGCATCTTTTAATAAAATTTGATGTGTCTTCGTTCCATCATTAAAAACAACAGGACTTAATCCTTCGTTCTCTCCGGTGAGTGGACCATTTTTTGCAGGTGTCGTGGAAGACAACCAGCGTTCATCAATACCACCACGCACGCCGCCTAAAACATAATAATCATCGGGGTGTAATTTTATGCGACGACCAGGTACGCAAAAAGACCTTGGTACCCATGTAGGTGCTAGTCTTAAAATTCCTTTTCCTTGTTCGAGTGCCTTTTGGGCGATGCTTTTATTTTCCATATTAAAATTGATAAGATGATTTATTTTATTATTGATGATGTAAAATATTTATTTCTAAATCGTATGAGCGTGTTTCGCCTGGTGCTAAAAAAATAAGTGATCCTTCGGTACGCGCTTTTGCTTGACCAATCGGAGGATGTGTTCCGGGTTCAATCCCTGTTACATATTCTCCTTTGGACCAATGTTGCCAATTAGTTAACCAGGGTAATTGTTTTTTTGGAAATTTTAATTCTGCAGTAAGACCAATTTTATTATTTTTTATTCCGCATACACAAACACCTTCTTTATTGGGTGCGATGTCCATAAAAAAAACATCCTGTCCTGGGCCATTGTGTTTTTCATTAATAGCTTCGCAGGTGTTTGTTTCATGACCACTACAATAAATTTCTGCGCCCTCATCTGCAAGGGGCCAACCAAAATTACAATGATATAAAAGCATATGTGGTGCGGTTTCGTTTCCGCGATTCATTATTTCGTCGTGTAGATGAATAGTGGAGCTTCCTAATGTTGCAGAAATAGTTCTTTTTAATTCAAGGCTTGGTCCAAAAATTTGAGTTTGTTTTATAATTCCTGTAATACTCATTACAAAAATTCCGCGCGCTGGGTCGGGTTGAATAATAGAAACCACTTCGGCTGGAATATTACTAATCATACCGTGTAAGCCGCGCTCACCAAATTCATCTTGCTCGGGTCCGCCCACATGAGAAAGACCACAAGTGGTAACAAGTCCGCCACCAAAGGTTCTTAGCCAATCAGTGCCCTTATGTGAAAAGGGTTGTGGTGCAACAATACCAGGATGATTAAGCCATGTGAGGCTATACTGATTATAAAAGGCATCTGCTATATCCATCGCTCTATCAATCACCACCTTAAATCGAAGTCCGGTTCCTGTATTAATCCAAGCAATGCGCACCCCCTTACCAAGACCATTGTCTAAGATAGATGTTTCAATGCCACCCACTTGTGCGACATTAGAAACCTTATCACTCCATATGGTATTAGTAGGTTGCAATTTTTATTTATTTTTTACTGGTGTAAATGGGATTGTTTTTATTTCCACCTGATTTTAAATAAGCAATAAGATCACTTAATTCTTCGGCATTTAAACCATTAATCATACCAGGAAGCATAGGAGAGGTTTCAGAAACACGAGTTCTTGCTACTTCTTTTTTTGAAAGCGTCCTAATGATGTTGGTTGCAAAGGGGTTTTGAGAAATATAGTAATTGCTATTATCTTGACGAATAAGTCGGCCTAAAACAGATCCTCCTTTTTTAAGGAAGAAAACAGTAGAGCCGAATTGATCAGAAATGGTTTTACTTGGATCAATGATAGACTCTAAAATATCTTTGGTGCTAAAGCGAGTTCCTAATTGTGTAAGATCTGGTCCTGCAACGCCACCTTCTCCTTTTACTTGATGACATGAAGAACAAAGCGTTGCGGTAAACATTGCTTTTCCACGAGTAAAGCTTCTTACTCCTGTGCTAGAATCAACAGCATCTAGTGCCACTTTTAGTTTCCAATTTTTTCCGGGCCCCTTTGGCATAATAGTGCCAGCAGGAACGCCAGACCAAGAAACTGAAACTATAGAATCTCCAGAAATTTTATTTAAATAATCAAATTGATCTTTTGGTGCATTGGCTAGTGCGGTTTTTCGTGCGCTATTTATAAATCCAACAAAACTAACACCGCCTCTATATCCAAAGGCTTTATAAAACCATTGAAAATATTTCTTTTGTAAAGAAGGGGTCCAACCATTTTTAGCTTGGCTCAATACATTGGCATACCATGTTTGTTGTGATGGGGGCACTTTAGCAAGCATGGCGGCGATATCCATTCCGTATTGCGGGTTTCTTAAAATTAAATCAGATGATTCTGAAATTGATTTTTGTGCAGGCGCGTCGTCTTTTGCGGAGGCTAAAAGTGTCATTGTTTTTTCGACCGCTTTTGGAGCATCAATATAAACCAACATTTTACTAAGCTCTCTATTAAGGCTATTTGTTTTAGCGGGATAATAGGGGTTTAAAAAAGAGGCGGTCGCTTTTTTAATTTCTGCGCTTGGTTCACCCAAGCGTATAAATATTAATTCAATAGCACGTAGTAAATCAAGTTGTTGCGACTCGGTTAGTTTTGAAAAATCAATTTTTGTTAATTGATTCACCACCGCACTACCAGAAATAGCCGCACCCTTGTGTGCAAAAGCAATGGCAGCGTGGGTTAATATGATAGGGTCTTTTTCTGAAAGTATTTTATTATACCACTCTTCAATGGGTTGGTTTTCAATAGCAACCCTTGCGGCATATCTGATATAACGATCATTGTCTTTTAAATAGGGCCATGAAAAATTTACAGCATCTGTATTTTTTGTACCATGAAAAGCCTCTAATTGTCGGCGTGTTTTTACAGCCTCTGTGATTTCGGTGACAGGAAGTGCTTCATTGGTTAAAGAATTATCTCCATAATAAACACGGTATAAATCAGATTCTAATCTACGACCGCCTGTTAGAAAATACAAAGCACCATCGGGTCCTATTGTGCCATCAGTTAAAGGAAGTGGTGCACCAGAAATAAATTCTTCGCCGGTTGTTTTATAAGAAGCACCATCGGGTTCATTATACACTGCATAAATAATTCCAAAACTCCAATCAAAAGCAAACATTGCTTTTCTATATTTTTTTGGGAAGCGCGCATTTCCTCCATAAATAAGATTTGTAGGAGAGCCTTGCCCAACATTAATTACAGCAGGTAGGTTGTCTGGATATTTTGGTGACCACTTATCAGTACCTGGTCTCCATCCGAATTCTGCACCACTTGTTACGTGCACAATTCGAGTAGGACGATACCAGGGTGTACCAAAATCCCACTCCATATCAGAATCATAAGCGAATAATTCACCCTGATCATTAAATGCTAAATCAAAGGGGTTTCTAAAACCAGATGCAATTAATTCCCAATTTGTGCCAGTAGAGTCAAGGTGTGCAATCCAACCACCATGTGTTTGTACCACATTATCGTGTCCATTGGGATCTTTAATTAATGGAAATAAATTATCAATTTTATTATCTGGATAATTTCGATAAGAATTTAGTTTTGGAATTTTTGTAAAATTTCCAGCCACTACATAAATAGATTGTTTATCTGGTGATAAAATTACACTATGTGGTCCATGTTCTCCCTCTCCATCTAATTCTTTAATTAATGTTACCTTATCAAACTGGTCATCACCATCAGTGTCTTGTAATCTATATAATCCGCTTCCTCTTTTAAAATTTTCACTAGATGTATTATTAATCATCACATATAAACTATTAAAAGCCCATAATAAACCATGTGCGTGGCCCATAGTTACTTTAGCTTTAGAAAATCCACTGTCTGTGGTTATTTTTAATTCTTCAATTTTTATTTTATTAATTGTGTCTCCGATTTTAGGAACTACAAGACGATATAAAGAACCATATTGATCTGATGCAATAATTCTACCCTTATTATCAAAAGTCATAGAAACCCAAGAACCTTCTCCTTTTTCAGAAGGACCATATAATCGTTCTGCATGAAATCCTTCTGGAAGTTTTAAGTTGGTTATTTTAGGATCTTTAGGATTTTGAATAAGTGTATTTTTTGTTTCAGTAAAAGAAATTAATAACACCATAAAAAATATAGTGCTTAATAAAATTTTAATTTGGTTGTTTTTTAAATTCATTTTTTTATTTTAGTATTAAATAAAATTGGTGTTATGTTTAAGTATGAAAAATTAAGCTTTATGAATCAAATAAAAAAGGGTAAATGAGGTTATTTATTGGTTTTAAAAGGAGAGTAAATAAGGGTAAAGGGGGGTAAAATTTTGGGTTTTTAACGGGGTGAAAAATGTATTATAATATAAATACTAACAAATATTAGTTTTTATATTATTTGGTTTTAATTTATTGATTTTAAATAAGTTATGTATAATTTATTGATTAAAAATATAGAAAATAGAGGGCTATTTTTGGTTTTTTATATTAGATTGATTGGTGTTATTATTTTTGATTTTTTATTGATGGGTTAAAAGTAAGGTTTTAAAAATAAGGATATATTTTTTCAATGTGTATATCCATTGTAGTATTAAGTATTAATACATTTATATAAATAACCTAATACTATTACGGCTGTTAATATCTTAATATCTAATTTATAAACATACTTTCTTTAAAATATTTTTTATTTTATTAATCACATAATAACTATACCAGTATTGGTTTTTATTAATAATATTATTTATTAAAATATATAAATTATTTTTTTAATAAACATATTATACACTGTTAATTAACGGGGATAACAACACCCTTAATTTCTAAAATAGTTAGTTATTAAACATACCTAATTTTGTTGTTCTATTTTTCTGCAGGTTTATACAGGTAAAAAGGGTAGATATCCACCATTTTTTTATTTATCCACCCCGGCTATGTGTATTTATAATTGGTCTTTTATTAAAAAAACAGCTCAAAAATCACCCAAGACCCCTATTTAGACGCTAGAAAACATTATTTTTGCTCTCCTATAATTATAGATATATGTCAATTATTCAGAACATTCGCGAAAGAGGTGCTTGGATCATCTTTACTATTATTGTAATAGCATTAGTTGCTTTTATATTACAAGATGGGGTGGGCCGCCAAAATAGAGGTAGTAATACTAATACCCTTGGATCAGTAAACGGCACTGAAATTAAAAAAAGTGAATTCGAGCAAAAAGTAGAAATACAGGTACAAAATTATGCTTCTCAGGGTATTAAAAGAGAGCAGATTATTGGTTTTCTTTGGAATCAAGAGGTTGACCTTTTATTGTTTAAATCAGAAGAAGAAAAACTTGGTATTACTGTAGGAAATAAAGAGCTCAATGATGTGTTGTTTGGAAATGAATCCCCCTTTAAACAAGAGTTTACCGATAGGGCAACTGGAGAATTTAGAGTAAGTGATGCACGCCAAGCGATTGCTCAAATTAAAAAGAGTAAGAATAAAGAACAAATTAATCAAATAGAAAATTTTTATATCGCCCCCTCTATTGAAAATAGACAAAGAAGTAAATATCAAGCATTAGTAATAAAGGGAATACAACTTCCAAAATGGTTAGCTGATAAAGAACTTGCAGAATCAAAAGCAATTTCTAATATTTCATACGTAGGTGTTCCTTATAACTCTATAATAGATAGCACAATAAAAGTTTCTAATAATGAGGTTGAAACCTATTTAAAAGAAAACGCACCCGCATATCAGGTTGACGAAACAACAAGAAATATTAGCTTTGTTTCTTTTAGTGCCGCACCATCACATAATGATTCAGTTGCCGCATATACACTGGCCGCAACCCTTAAAGATGATTTTAAAAAAACAACCGATGTTGTTGCTTTCTTAAATAAAGTAGGAACTGAAAATGTTTTTTATAATAGTTTTTTAAGTAAAAATAGAATTCAAATTCCTCAAAAAGACTCCATTCTATCTTTACCTATTGGCGGTGTCTTTGGACCTTATTTAGATGCAAAAAATTATACAATTGCAAAAGTAGTTGGTATTACCCAGTGGCCCGATAGCGCGAGTGTAAGACATATTTTAATTGCTACAATGAATCCTCAAAATGGTCAACAAATAAAACTAGATAGTGTTGCTAAAAAATTAGCTGACAGTATTAGCCTTGCTATAAAAGGTGGTGCATCATTTGATGCTCTTTGTCAAAAATATTCTGATGATCAAGGAAGTAAAACACTGAACGGAAAAATTGAAATGTTTCCTCAAGCACAAATGACACCTGTTTTTAATGATTTCTCTTTTAGTAATCCTGTTGGAACAAAGCAGGTGGTAAAAACAGAATTTGGATATCATTATGTTGAGATTTTAAAACAAACCCCAAAATCAACTGCTTATAAAATTGCTTATTTATCTAAGCCTTTATTACCTAGTTCTGAAACTATTAATACAGCTTCTACTGCGGCAGCTCAATTCGCAACCTCTTGTACTGATCAAAAAAGTTTTAACAGTAACGCTGTAAAAATTAATAAACAAGCGCTACCAGCTACTGGCATTAAGTTAAATGATTTTAATATTCAAGGAGTGGGCGAATCAAGATCAATGGTTCGTTGGGTTTTTGACAAGAGTGTTAATGATGTTTCTGAGCCGTTTGAGGTGGCAGATAATTATTTAGTGGCCATCATCACAAGCGAAGAAAAAAAGGGCTTAATGAGTGCTGAAGCAGGAAGACCCCAGGTAGAAGGAATTATAAGAGATAAAAAAAAGGCGACAACAATAAAAAATACATTTAAAGGAAATACACTTGAGGCATATGCTGCTAGTGCTAAAACCAATGTTCAAAAATTAGATAGTATTGGTTATAGTTTTTCAACCCTTCCAAATATAGGAAATGAACCAAAAATTGTAGGAGCAGCCTTTAATAAAAGCCTTATTAATAAGGTAAGCGAACCTATAGCTGGAAATACAGGTGTGTTTGTGGTAAGTGTAAGCGCACTTGGTGCGAAAGCAACACAACAAGACCCGTCTTTATTTTTGGACGAAACCCTTCAACGCCTTAGAAATGTAATGTTTAGAACCAATGTTGCACTTAAAAAAGTGGCCAATATAAAGGACAATAGAAATAAGGTTTATTAATTTCCCCTCATTATAAAGCAGTAGGGCTCCGATTTTCGGGGCCCTTTTCTTTTTCTAAGTTCTACAACATCACAACAAAATTGTACTTAATTTTGCCTTATGTCAGAACCATTTATAAATAAGGTGGCCGAAAGCGGCTTAATCAGTATTGATCTTGCTGATTTTATTCCAAACAATGAAGTGGTTGTTTTTGATATAAAACCTTTTTTATTTAAAGAACTGATTTTAAAAGAAAAAGAATTTAGGGCTTCTCTTAATGAAATTGATTGGTCGCAATATGAAAATAAAATAGTTGGTATTTTTTGTTCTACCGATGCAATCATTCCTATGTGGGCTAATATGTTGATTGTTTCTTGTATTAATCCTTTTGCACATTCCGTTTTTTTTGGTGATGAACAAAAGGTTCGCGAACAAATATTATTGCAAGGTATTTTTGCTATTAACGCAAATGATTATTTAGATCAACGCGTTGTTATAAAGGGCTGTGGCGATACACCAATTGGAGAGTCGGCTTATATTGCTATTACACAAAAATTAAGGCCCACTGTAAAAAGCATTATGTATGGGGAACCCTGTAGCACCGTCCCTGTATATAAAAAGAAGGGATAGTTTAATGTGCCTCTAACCAGTTTTTCCCCACACCCACTTCTGCTTCAACCGGTACACCATTAGGTAATACCATAGCGGTTTTCATACAATTTAATATCAACTCCTTTAGTGCAGGTATTTCTTTTTCAGTTGCATCAAATACCAATTCATCGTGTACTTGTAAAATCATTTTAGAATCCCATTTTGATTTTTTCATTTCACTATGAATTTTTATCATCGCCAACTTAATCATATCTGCAGCCGACCCCTGAATAGGAGAGTTAATCGCATTTCGTTCAGCAAATCCTCGAACGGTAAAATTACTACTATTGATATCTCTTAGCCATCGCTTGCGCCCCATTAATGTTTCAACAAATCCAATCTCTTTTGCCTTGTTTATTTGTTGATCCATGTATAACTGAATATTAGGAAACTCTTTTTTATAATTATCAATTATTTCCTTTGCCTCTGATCTTGGAATACCTAGGTTTTCTGCCAAGCCAAAAGCACCTTGACCATATATGATTCCAAAGTTGACACTCTTTGCTTTATAGCGCATTTCTTTTGTCACGGCACCTTCTTCAATACCATATACTTTTGCAGCAGTAGCGGTATGAATATCTTTCCCTTGTTTAAAAGCTTCGCACATATTAGGATCACCACTCATGGCCGCGACAATTCTTAATTCTATTTGTGAATAATCTGCACTAATTAAAACGCGGCTAGGATCTCTAGGAATAAATGCTTTTCTTATTTCTCTACCACGCTCACTTCTTATTGGAATGTTTTGCAAATTAGGGTTAGTGCTACTTAATCTACCCGTTACCGCAACTGCTTGTGCATAGCTTGTATGAATTCGACCCGTTTTTGGATTGATTAAAGCTGGAACAGAATCGACATAGGTAGATTTTAATTTAGTCAACTCTCTAAAATTTAAAATGTCGTCTACTATTTTATGCTTGGCTGCCATTTTTTGTAAAACATCTTCGCCGGTTGCGTATTGTCCGGTTTTTGTTTTTTTAGCTTTTGCATCTAATTTTAAAATATCAAACAACACTTCACCTAATTGTTTTGGAGAGGCCAAATTAAATCTTACACCTGCCTGTTCATATACGCGCTCTTCACTAATTTTTGCATCCACCTCTAAGACCTTGCTGTATTCACTTAAAAATGCAGTATCTACTTTAACCCCCTCATATTCCATGTCTACTAATACCCGAACCAGAGGATTTTCTACTTCGTTAAAAATTTGTTCAACCCCTCTTTTTTTAATGAGGGGTGTAAAACAATTTTTAAGCTGTAATGTAATATCAGCATCTTCTGCCGCGTATTGTGTTATTTGTTCAATAGGGGCGTCACGCATACTACCTTGATTTTTCCCCTTCTTTCCAATGATAGAAGTAATTGACACCGGCTCATATCCTAAAAATTGTGCACTAAGCAAATCCATACCCCTCCTGCCTTCTGGTTCTATCACATAGTGCGCCAACATGGTATCAAATGTTTTTCCTTTTAACTCAATACCATACCATTTCAAAACCAAAAAATCATATTTTAAGTTTTGTCCTATCCAAGTAATGTTTACATCCTCAAAAAGTGGTTTAAATTTTTTTAATATAAACGCTGCTCCCGTTTTCCCATCACCATCATCTTCAACAGGAATATAATAGCCTTCGTGTTCTTTAAATGAAAAACTTAATCCTACTATTGAAACATTATTTGCATCCACTCCGGTTGTTTCCGTATCAATACAAATTTCTTTTTGTTTTAATAGCACAGCAATTAATTCATCTATTGCTTTTTCTCCAATAACCGATTTATAATCGTGTGTTGTGTTGTCAATATTTTTATTAACAACAAGCGCCGCTTCCATTCCTCCAAAATCATTTTCATCACTATTGTCCTCCTCTTCTTCTGTAGTGATGATTTCGTCTTCACCTGCTTTTTTACTTGCTTTTTGTTTTTGGGGTTTTACATTTACTGTGTTACCAAATAAATCAGTTTGTTGTTGAGCTTCCCGATCTTCGTTTTTCGAAGGGGTGTTGGTAATTGCAAAATCATCTCCCAATATTCTTTTACCTAGGGTTTTAAATTCTAGTTCATTGAATATTTCAGTAAGTGCTGCTTTATTTTTTTCTTTTAATCTAAAATCTTCTTCATGAAATTGTACCGGTACGTTAGTAATAATAGTGGCCAGTTTTTTACTCATAATAGCAGACGCTTTTCCTGCGCGCACTTTTTCACCCATTGAGCCCGTAATTTTATCGGCATTTTCTAAGACACCCTCTAGTGTATCGTATAATTTCAAAAGTTTTGCAGCAGTTTTTTCACCCACGCCCGGAATACCTGGAATATTGTCTGAAGCATCTCCCATTAAACCCAACATGTCAATCACTTGTTCTACTCTTTGTATATCCCACTTTTCACAAATCTTTTTAGCATCTACAATTTCTTCTTTATTACCAAAAGCTGGGGGCTTCCATATATATACATTAGGATGTATTAACAATTGCCCATAGTCTTTGTCTGGAGTTACCATATAAACCTCATAACCCATGTCCGCAGCTTGCCAAGCAAGGGTCCCAATGATATCGTCTGCTTCATATCCGTCATATTCAATAACAGGTATATTAAATCCTTCGATAATGGCCTTAATATGAGGAAGTGAGCTTAATAAATCTTCGGGTGTTTCTTGCCGGTTTGCTTTATAGTCTGCAAAATCAGTATGCCTTTCTGTAGGCGCATGGGTATCAAAACATACCGCAATATGTGTTGGGTTTTCTTTGCGTATAATTTCAAGCAGGGTGTTGGTAAAACCAAACTGCGCGTTGGTGTTAATACCCGTTGTTGTGATACGAGGTGTTCGAATTAGTGCATAATAGGCACGGTAAATTAATGCCAGCGCATCCAATAAAAATAGTTTTTTAGACATGTTGCTAAGATACCCAAAAAAAACGGCCACTTAACAAGTGGCCGGTCAAAATATTTATTTTAAACCATACTTATGTTTATAACGCTCGTATAATTGAAGCTGTTTATTGTCTAATGAAATCAAACGACCTTGAATAAAGGCTTGTGTTAATTGGTTGCCCCTCATATCCATAATATCACCTGTACTAATGATGATATTGGCATCTTTACCTGTTTCGATAGACCCAGTCATATTATCTATTCCCAAAACCTTCGCCGTATTTAATGTAATTGCAGAAAGCGCTTCTTCTTTCGTCAAACCATAGGTTGCTGCTGTCCCGGCATTAAAGCTTAGGTTGCGCTGTTTGGTATTATCAGACATATCGTTTAGTGCAAACAAGACTCCTGCTTTTTGTAATTGCGCAGGGGTTTTATAAGGTTGATCAATATCGTCATCTTCAGTAGCTGGAAGCGCATGTTCTTGATCTAAAATGACTGGAATTTTATTTTCAGCTAAAATGCCAGCAATTTGAAAGCTTTCAGACCCTCCCACGATAACTATATTAATACCAAATGTTTTTCCCAAATCAATTGCGATTAACATTTGTTTTACTTCGTTTGCACGAACATATAATTTAGTTTGTCCTTCAAAAAGCGAGCGCGCCGCTTCTAGTTTTAAATTATTGCTTGTGTGTATTTTTTCTTGACAATATGCTTTAGCATCCGTCAGGTATTTTTTAATGGTTTCTATTTTTTCAAATGCTGATTTAATTGCATCACCACCACCTGATTGACGCATAAACCCACCGCGACCGCCACGACGAGACATTAGAGATGGCATGCTAATATACATACCAGTGTTGGCCTTATATTCAGCGTCTTCATAATTCCATGCATCTAATTGTACCACGCTTGATCTACCTTCAATTAAATCACCAGATGGAGATATGTGTGCTAATAAAATACCATTAGATCGTAATACATTTATAATTTTAGAATCCGTGTTATATGAAACGATTGTGCGAATATCGGCATTGTTATCTCCTATTTCTAAAAAGTCATTACTTCCTCTAACACCACTACTAATTTCACGCAATCCTAATGATGAGCTTGGTAAAATTAATCCAGGATATACTTCTTTTCCAGTTGCATCAATTTCGGTAGCCCCTTTTGGTAAAGCAATGCCATTACCGACTGCTGTGATTTTTCCCTTTTCAAATAATATGGTGGCGTCGGATAATACGGTTCCATTTCCAACATGCACTGATGCATGAGTGATTGCCGTGATTCCCTTTTGTGGTAATACTGGATAAACCGTTTCTTGTGCGGATGCAGTAATAGCCAATAAAGAAATAGAAGCTATAAATAATTTTGAATATTTGTTTTGCATAAATTAATTATTTTGATTTTCATAAATGGTGGCCATATGATCTTCGTGTTCGTGATCACCACAGGTTAAAAGAATTTGAAAACTAGGTACCGCTCCACGCGTTGGCATACCCGATCTTTTATCACCTAACATTTTTTGTATCAACTTCGTTTTCTCGTTGGTTATTTTTTTACTCATTTCTGCATCTTTACTTCTATCAAAATAAACAATACCATCTACTATTGTGTTTTCAACTTTTGCATAAATACTTAAAGGATGGTCTGTCCATAAAACCACATCTGCATCTTTACCTGTTTTAATACTTCCTACTTTATCAGAAACATGAAGTGCTTTAGCAGGATTTAGGGTAACCATTTTCAAAGCCTCTTCCTCGCTCACGCCTCCATATTTTACAACTTTACCCGCTTCTTGATTTAAACGACGAGCCATTTCGGCGTCGTCAGAATTGATACAAACATTTAACCCCACTTTTTGCATAATTGCTGCATTATACGCAATTGCGTCTTGCACTTCTGTTTTATACATAAACCAATCTGAGAAGGTAGATACATTCGCTCCGTGCTTTTTCATTTTATCTGCCACCTTATAGCCTTCTAAAATATGTGTAAAGGTGTTAATAGTAAAGCCATATTTTTCAGCAATACGCATCGTATAAGTAATTTCGGGTTGAACATAAGAGTGACAAGTAATAAAACGTTTTTTATTCATTATTTCAACAAGTGCGTCTAATTCTAAATCGTGACGAGCTGCAGGATTTGCTTTTAAAGTTTTTTGATAATCAACCGCTCTATCAAAAGCATCATTTAATACTTCTTCTACTCCCATTCTTGTATCTGGATAGCGATTGTTGCTTTGGCTAGTGGTGCGTTTTACGTTTTCACCTAACGCAAATTTTATAAAACCGTCAGCTCCTGCAAATTTTAAACCCTCGTCGGTTGCACCCCAGCGTAATTTAATTAACTGAGTTTGTCCACCAATCGTATTAGCAGAACCGTGTAAAATATGTGAGCTGGTAACACCGCCACTTAATTGACGATATATATTAATGTCCTCAGGATTTAAATTATCAGCAATGCGCACTTCAGAAGTTACCGATTGTCCACCTTCGTTAATCGACATGGCTGCTATATGAGAATGTTCGTCAATGATGCCCGCACTAAGGTGTTTACCTGTTCCGTCTATCACTCTTGCTGTTGCGTCACTAATACCTTTTCCTATTTTACTAATTTTTCCTGCTTTAATTAATACATCAGTTTTTTGTAAAATGCCCTCTTTTTCATTAGTCCACACAGTAGCGTTTTTAATTAAAATCGTTTCTTGTTTAGGTACAACTTCGTTTCCGTAACCAACAAAGGGGTATGTTATTTTTGAAATTATTCGAACGCTATCTATTGGCCGCTTATTTTCAGTTGAAGCTGTCAAGGCTCCGGTATATGAAGCAGTCCAAGTTGTTTTGTTACCCGCTCCATCACTACCCACACCAGACCAAGTATTTCCCGCTACAACGCCGCCCAGTCTTAGTTGTTCAGCACCTCTTCCTTTTTTAGTAGGAAAGCTTATTTTAATTAAAGATTCGCTTAGTGTAATTTTTGCTGTTAAAGTATCTGTTCCAATAATGGAAGCGGATAAATCTTTTTTAACTTCTAAATTATAATCTGTGGCGCTTCCGTTTTTATTAATAGATAATTTATATCTACCTGCTAGGTTTTGCCACTCCCCCTCGTTCACATCATACTTGTTTCCTTGTACCCAGTTTTCGATAATTTTTGAATTGCTAGAAAAGATTGGATCGGTGGTAATGATAAAGTTTGCCCATTTTCCAGTTTCAATAGATCCCACTTGATCATACACGCCTAATTGTGTTGCAGGGATTTTGGTTAAAGCTTCTAATGCTTTTGATTCGCTTAAACCATATTGTATCGCTTTTTTAACATTCGCTAAAAATTGTTTTGAATCCTTCATATCGCCCGATGTAATACTAAAAACAATATTTGCTTTTTCGAAGGTACTTAAATTCGTAGGAGCTAATTCCCAGTGTTTCATATCTGCTAATGATACAAATCTTGCATCAGTAGGATCTTCTACATCCATTGCAATCGGAAAATCAACACCTAATATAAATGACGCTTTTGTTTTAGCCATTTCGTCGATACGCTGATAACCATTATCACCACCTCTAATAATATATTGTACACCAAACTCATCTCCAACTCGATCTGCACGCACGGTATTCCACTTATCGTCGGTTGCAAAAATTTGTGGCATTGCTTGATTATTATTCCATGCTTCTAATGAAAGATTGGTACCCTCACCCACAGGCTTGGTTTGATACCATTTAGCATCTAAATAGGTTTGACGCAACACCGCAATACTTCCCATTAGACTACTTGGGTAAGATTGTGTTGAGGTTCCCCTATCAAATGAATATACCGATGCTGCTTTTGTTTTTAGAACGGCAGTATTATTATTTTCGGTTGCTAAACTTACGACTGCGCCCGTTCCACGCGCTAAACCATCTTTTAAATGTGTGAAGACGGCCCCAAAACCATTGGCTCTATATGTACTAGCTGTTGCTTCGTCATTTACAAAAACTTCGACAGCGTTAATTTCAGGTTTTATAGCTTGGTTCCAATTATAAGGACCCGGTTTGTTTGAAATAAACTGGCCAGGTGCTCCAAAATTAAATCCTCCTACCGCACGCCTTGTCGCTACAACTCCATAATCTGTAAATGGATCAATAAATGATGGGTAAATATATTTGCCTGCACAATCTATAACGATGGCTTCGGCGGGCACGGTGAGGTTGGCCCCAACTGCTACTATTTTACCCATTTTTATAATTAAAACACCTTTTTCAATTTTAGTGTTTTCATTTTGAATTATGGTTGCATTCGTAAATGCATATAATCCACTTCGAATGTCTCTAACTCCGTTAATTGGGAATGACTCTTGTGCATTTGTAATTATTAAGATACATGCAAAAACAAGAGTTGATAAAATACGCTTCATACGCAACTGTTTTTTGTTTAATCGTCCTTAAAAGGATTTTAAAGCTACTAAAAACTAATCGTCAAAGCTTCAATAAAATGTTTTTTTTGATAAAGGGTAATTGAATATTACATCCTATTACAATGTATGCGTCTAGCGACCCATATGAACCATCAATATTTGAACATCACTAGGATTTACCCCACTTATTCTGCTTGCTTGACCCAGAGTGAGCGGTCTAATTTTTTTAAATTTTTGTAAGGCTTCGATAGAAATTGCTGATAATTTATCGTAATCAAAATTAGCGGGTATCGTTTTATTTTCAAGTGTTGCCATGCGCTCTACAATCTCTTTCTCTTTTTCAATATAGCGCTCGTATTTAATTTGAATTTCTGCCTGCTCTAAACACTCGGTATCAAATTCAACTAATTTTTCGGCAAGTAAAGTGTTGTTTGTCAAAATTTGTTGTAGGCTAATATTGGGTCGTAGCACAAGTTTTGATGCTTTTTGCTTTTCAGTTATATTGGCAGAATCAATGTCTGTTAAAAATTCATTGATGGTATCTGGTTCAATAGATTCAGTATTTAATATTGTTTTAATACCAGCTACTTGTTTTATTTTTTCTTCTACCCTGCGCATTCTTTCTTCCTTTGCTAATCCTAATTTATAACTCATTTCAGTTAGGCGCAGATCTGCATTATCTTGTCTTAATAAGGTTCTAAATTCGGCACGAGAAGTAAACATGCGATAAGGTTCCTCTGTTCCCTTGCTAATTAAATCATCAATCAAAACCCCAATATAAGCCTCGCTCCTTTGTAATATAAGCGGTGCTTGATTATTGATTTTTAAATGTGCATTGATTCCAGCCATAATTCCCTGGCAGGCAGCTTCTTCATAACCGGTAGTTCCATTTATTTGTCCTGCGAAATAAAGATTTTCTAGCGCTTTGGTTTCAAGCGTATAAGTAAGTTGGGTTGGTTGAAAATAATCATACTCAATCGCATATCCCGGTCTGAACATCCTAGCTTTTTCAAAACCAGGAACCATACGAAGAGCTTCGTATTGTACCTCTTCTGGTAAGCTTGTACTAAATCCATTTACATATATTTCTACTGTATTCCAACCCTCAGGCTCAACAAATAATTGATGCCTTTCTCTGTCAGCGAACCTGTTAATTTTATCTTCAATGCTTGGACAATATCTTGGACCTACACCACCAATACGACCCTGGTACATTGGACTACGATCAAAACCAGTCTTTAATATTTCATGAACCTTAGTATCAGTGTAGGTGATATGACAAGAGCGCTGATCTTCTGGTTTTACCTTGGCGGTATTTAAATAGGAGAATCCCACTACCTCATCATCTCCTTTTTGCTCCTCCATTTTACTATAGTCAAGACTACGGCCATCCACCCTTGGCGGTGTACCTGTTTTTAATCGATCTGCCTCTAATCCAAAGGACACCAATTGTTCGGTGATTCCAGTAGATGCTTTTTCGGCCACCCTTCCCCCGCCTATTTGTTTTTCCCCTATATGTATAATTCCATTTAGGAATGTTCCACTAGTAATAACGACCGCATCTGATTCAATTTTGTGTCCTAGGCTTGTGATAACACCACAAGCTTTATTATTTTTAATGATCAATTCTTGTACTGAATCCTGATAAAAATCCACATTGGGTGTGTTTTCTAGCATTTCCCTCCACTTTGTAGCAAATAGCATACGGTCATTTTGTGCTCTAGGACTCCACATTGCGGGACCCTTACTTTTATTAAGCATTCTAAATTGAATGGTACTTAAGTCGCTTACAATTCCGCTATAACCTCCAAGTGCGTCAATCTCCCTAACTATTTGACCCTTAGCAATGCCACCCATAGCGGGGTTACAACTCATTTGGGCAATGGTTTGCATATTCATGGTCACCAATAGAACCTTGGAGCCCATATTGGCTGCTGCCGCCGCCGCCTCACAGCCCGCATGGCCAGCACCAACTACTATGACATTGTATTTTGGAAACATATAAGTTTGCAAAGATAAGCCTGTATTGAATACCAAGCAATTCAATTAATGGTAAAAAAGTAGGAATACACCGAGATGTTCCACATGGAACCTTTTAGATTTGTTAATTTATAAATTTGGCCAAATGTTCCACATGGAACAGTTATGAAGGACGATCGGAGCTAGGAGCTGTATTTTAGATAAGATTTTAACCATTTATTCTCCTGAGCATGCATTTCTTTGGCATCGGCCGGCTTTTTATCCTTAAAACCACAAAAATGGAGGGCACCATGAAAAATTACCCTAAGTAATTCTTCAGTGAAGGCAGTTTGATGGGTTTTTGAGTTGTCCTTCACCCGGTCTACACTTATATAAACTTCACCAATGAAGGCATCCTTGGTTTCTGATAGATCAAAACTTATAATATCTGTGTAATAATCGTGTTTTAGGTAAGACTTATTAATATCCAATAAATATTGATCCGAGCAAAAAACGTATTGCAATGATTGTACCTGTATACCATGCTTCTTAAATTGCTTTTCAATGAAGGTCCTTAGCGCCACTCGATTACCCAGTGTTGCGTTTTTATCCGCTTTATTAAAAGAGATGGTTGTACTCATAATAGATTGTTATTCAATGCTCCAAATTTCGTAACTATTTCTGTAATCCAAGAACTATCTTTGTATTATTATTATGAGGAAACTATCTGAATTAAAAATGGGGGAGTCCGGAATTATTCATTCTTTTGAAAACGATGATATCTTTTTGAAGTTAATGGAAATGGGTTGCATACCTGGAGAGTTAATCACGGTGGAGCAAATTGCACCACTCGGTGATCCTATTTCAATTTCAGTAGCAGGTTATTTACTCAGCTTAAGAATGAATGAAGCAGATAGTATTTTCATTGCTCCTAAATCTGCATAAACAATTGATAATCAACTAATTACTAAAATGAAGATAGGTTTGTTTTTTGGTTCATTTAACCCCATACATAACGGCCACCTGATGGTTGCGAGTTTTGTAGCCAATCATTCAGACCTGAAACAAGTATGGTTAGTTGTGTCTCCTCAAAATCCACTTAAGCCGAAAGGAAGTTTATTAAACGAATATGACCGCCTACATTTAGCGAAATTAGCCATAGAAGATGATACACAATTAAAAGTATCAGATATTGAATTCTCTCTACCCAAACCTTCTTATACTATTGACACGCTTACTTATTTACAAGAAAAATATCCGCAACATGAATTTTCGGTGATCATGGGAGCAGATAGTTTTCAAAATTTACCCAAGTGGAAAAACTTTGAAGCACTTGTAAAAAATTATAAGTTCATAGTATATCGTCGTGATGGTTTTGACATCACCAATGATTATGGTGCAAGCGTTATTATATTAGATGCTCCTTTATTAAAATTATCTGCAACACTAATTAGAAATAATAGAAAAGATGGAATTACCATTCGTTATTTAGTGCCAGAAAAAGTGCGAGAAGAAATTGAGAAAAGCAATTACTTTAAAGAAGAAGGCGCTTAAAAAATAAAAAGGCCCTTAAATTTTATTAAGGGCCTTTTTATTTATCTGTTCATGCTGGCAAGGAATTCTTCGTTATCCTTGGTGCCTCGCATTCTTTTTAATAATTCATTCATCGCCTCGTCGTTATTCATATCATTGATAAATAATCTAAGAATATTCATTCTTCCTAAAACTTCTTTATCTAATAATAAATCATCACGACGTGTGCTAGATCCAACTAAATCTATCGCAGGGAAAATACGTTTATTTGCTAAACGACGATCCAATACTAATTCCATATTACCTGTTCCCTTAAATTCTTCAAAAATAACCTCGTCCATTTTTGATCCAGTTTCAATTAATGCGGTAGCTAGTATAGTAAGCGATCCTCCATTTTCAATTTTACGCGCTGCGCCAAAAAATTGTTTTGGACGAAGTAGGGCAGTGGCTTCCACTCCACCAGATAATACCTTACCAGAACTTGGTGCTACTGTATTGTGTGCACGTGCTAAACGTGTAATAGAATCTAATAAAATAACCACATCGTGACCACACTCTACCAAGCGTTTTGCTTTTTGTAAAGCTACCGACGAAACCTTAACATGTTTTTCAGCTGGTTCGTCAAAAGTACTCGCGATCACCTCACCCTTTACTGAGCGCTCTACATCGGTTACCTCCTCTGGTCTTTCATCTATTAATAAAATAATCAAATAACATTCTGGATGATTTGCTGCAATAGCGTTGGCCACTTCCTTTAACAACATGGTTTTACCCACTTTAGGTTGCGCAACAATCAATCCTCTTTGTCCTTTACCAATTGGCGTAAATAAATCCATAATACGCGTGCTATAATTACTAGCCGATGTATATAAATTTAATTTTTGATAAGGAAAAATAGGCGTTAGATAATCAAAAGGAATACGATCGCGAATTTCATCTGGATTTTTTCCATTGACCTGATGCACTTTTGTTAATGCAAAATATTTTTCACCCTCACGCGGAACGCGAACTGTTCCATGTACCGTATCACCCACCTTTAATCCAAATAATTTTATTTGAGAGGGGGAAACATATACATCATCAGGGGAAGATAAATAATTGTAATCGGAGGATCTAAGAAAGCCAAAGTTATCTGGCATAATTTCCAAAACACCCTCAGATTCTATCACGCCATCAAACTCCACATTAAAAACGGGTTCTTTTTTAGGTTGTGGGTAGCGTTGTGAAGGATGCGTTGGACCATTTGGTGCATTATTTGGAGCAGCGCCATTTGGGTTAGTCGGTTCGCCCTGTCCTGTTTGATTTGAATTGTTGGCAGGTGCTGCTGGCTGATTTTCGGCACCCGCGCTAGCACTACTTTCGTCCCCAAATAATGCTTGAGCAATTTTGGAGGCCTTGTCATCTTCAGAATTGTTATTGACTGGCTCTACTTTTTTGACTGGGATTGCTTTTTTAAGAGCAGGTTTCTTTTCAGAAGAGGCAGCCGAAGTCGCTTTTTTGGCTGGGGCAGCCGCAATAGGCTTACGTCCCCTTTTTGGTTTGTCGTCTTTTTCTTGCACTGTGTAACTATGGTTTATTTAAAAATCGAATCAAGAGATAGCTTAATTTGAGAACTTTTTTGAAATGTCGGTCGGTATAATATGAGACCGAAAATTGAATAAGGGAAATTTGGGTAGCAAGCCATCAACATTAAATGAATCCATTGGCTCTTTGCTACTGCAATGTTAAGCAGATTTTTAACAAAAAAACAATTTTTTATGGCTTTTTATGTCTAAAACGGGCTGTTTGGCCATTGAAACGGATTATCTTTGGCATTCGAAAACACAAATATGTTCAATCAACGAATTAAAGTAAAGCAATTGTTATCGGGTACCGCAACGGGTACCGAAGTCGTGGTCATGGGATGGGTGCGTACTTTTAGAAATAATCAATTTATAGCACTTAACGACGGTAGCACTAATGCTAATATTCAAATCGTTGCCTCCTTGGGTGAATTTGATGAAGCCATTTTAAAACGAATTACCACGGGCGCCTCTTTAAAAGTAAATGGCACTGTGGTTGAAAGTTTAGGTAAGGGACAAAGCGTTGAGGTAAAGGCGAGCAAGATTGAAATTTTAGGTGACAGTGATGCAGAAAAATTTCCATTACAACCTAAAAAACATTCATTAGAATTTTTAAGAGAGAAAGCGCATTTGCGTTTTCGTACCAATACATTTGGATCGGTTTTTAGAATAAGACATTCACTAGCCTTTGCAGTTCATCAATTTTACAACGATCGTGGTTTCGTCTATTTACACACACCTATTATTACTAGTTCTGATGCAGAAGGTGCAGGTGAAATGTTTAGAGTAACCACACTTCCACTTGAAGGGGCCCCTAAAAATGAAAAAGGAGAAATAGATTATACACAAGATTTTTTTGGCAAGGGAACCAACTTAACCGTGAGTGGTCAATTAGAAGGAGAGCTAGGCGCCATGGCGTTTTCAGAGATCTACACTTTTGGTCCCACCTTTCGTGCGGAGAATTCAAACACGACACGACACTTAGCAGAATTTTGGATGATAGAACCAGAAATGGCTTTTCATGATATTGAAGACAATATGAATCTTGCCGAAGATTTTATAAAATATTTAATAAACTATGTACTAAAAAACAATGCCGATGATATTGATTTTTTAGATGCAAGATTAGCAGAAGAGGAAAAACAATTGCCCACTGAAAAAAGAAGTGGCTTTGGGTTAAAAGAAAAATTAGAAATTGTATTAAGTAATAATTTTGAACGTATTACCTATACCGAGGCAATTGATATTTTATTAAATAGCCCTCACTATAAGAAAAAGAAATTCCAATATGAAGTAAAGTGGGGTATTGATTTGCAAAGTGAACACGAAAGATATTTAGTAGAACAACATTTTAAAAAGCCGGTGATTGTAACAGGATATCCAGCTGCCATAAAAGCATTTTATATGCGCATGAACGATGGCTGTGAGCCAGGTAGAGAAACTGTAGCGGCCATGGATATACTAGCGCCGGGTATTGGAGAGATTGTGGGAGGATCACAAAGAGAGGAGCGACTAGATAAATTAGAGGCAAGAATGAAAGCCATGCACATACCATTAGAGGAGATGAGCTACTACCTTGATACTAGAAGATTTGGGACGGTGCCTCATGCCGGCTTTGGTTTAGGCTTTGAAAGAATGATACTGTTTGTCACGGGAATGACCAATATAAGGGATGTGATTCCTTTTGCGAGAACCCCCAAAAACTGTGAGTACTAATATATTAGCTATTATCTAGGTGCGGTTTTTTGAATTATAAGATTCCCTACCTATATTTGCGACCCGATCGTTGAAAAACGAAGGGATGGATGAAAAACCCAATGGCGCTGTAGCTCAGTTGGTAGAGCAAAGGACTGAAAATCCTTGTGTCCCCGGTTCGAGCCCGGGTGGTGCCACAAGCCCTCAACGAAAGTTGGGGGCTTTTTAGTTTAGATAATTCCCAGGTTTAAAAAATTAAACTTTTAACCA